>JGI26470J50227_1000952_pt1 | contig 10944 bp, 13 predicted proteins | sample FreactTroBogLake_FD_50227 | JGI IMG/M metagenome (IMG submission 50227) | reverse complement strand
GGCGCGCCGTCCGGTTAACGAATACGGACGGCAGAAGATGAACGCCGAGGATCTGGTTTACGGCATGGGAGCTGCGATAGTCAGATTGTCGTTCGTACTGGGTATCAGGCCGGATCAAACGGCGGGACGTATCAACCCACTCGAAGCAATGCTGACGGGGCAGACGAAGCAAGTATGCGATCGCTGGTTTTCTCCGTTGTTCTCGTCTGACGCGGCGGCGGCGCTATGGGATGCGGCGCTGGAAGCAAAGCCGGAGGATATCTGGCATTGCGGGGTTCCCGAACGTGCCAGCCGTGCGGATGTAGCGCGTGCCATAGGAATGCAAGTTGAAGAGGTAAGACACGCGGACTTTCCCGGCATCGCCGAAAGACCGATTGATACGACCTACGGCAGGGTGACGCGGTTCAAATTGACGCTGGAAGACCTGAAAGGGCTGGTGCATGATAGCCGAACGCGCTAAGGAAATAGCCACTTTTCTCGGAATGTCCTACGACGACGCGCTACGTAAGTTGTCGCAAGGGTTTATCCCACTTCACCACGCGGTAACTGAAGAGTTCCGCAAGGCAAACCCGCAAGGCGACGAGGCTCTTCTCAACTGGTACCGCTCGACCGAATCCTATATCTGGGAACTTTCCGCGTACCACGAAGACGCTGGCTACAACTATGCCGGAACGGTGAACGGAATCCTGACCAGACTGCAAAACGACGGCATCAAATCCGTTCTGTGCCTGGGAGATGGCGTCGGCGATGTGACGATTGAGGCGTGCGCGCGCGGCATGGACCCGTCCTACCATGATCTGTACGGCAGTCGCACCAAAGCTTTCGCGCGGTTCCGAATGCTACAGCGCGATATGCGGCCACTGTTCGACAGTACTCACGATTTCGACGCCGTAGTGGGCGGCTTCGGATCGGAGCCGGAGTTCTATGAGTCGGTTGTATCGCTCGATTTTCTTGAGCATGTCCCGAACGTCGAAGAATGGGTAAAGGCCGTGCATATTGCGCTTATTCCCGGGGGCTTGTTCTTCGCCCAGAACGCTTTCGCGTGCGGTTCCGGCGCGGATGGATCGATCCCGATGCACCTGGCATGTAACGACCGATTCGAGAAGGATTGGGACCCGATGCTGAAGGAAGTCGGATTCGATCAACTATCGTCGAACTGGTACAGGAAAATATGAAGCGAATCAAAACGATGGATACATCGGGAAAGCCGAATGGATGGTTACTGCCGTTGTGGAACGCCAACGATGAGCCAAGTTTGCGCCCGGATCAGGTGTACGTGACGGCAATTGCGCCGCATTCGCGCAAAGGGCCGCATCTGCACATGAAGCGGCGTGGTCTGTTCGCAGTGGTTCTCGGTTCTTGCCGATTTGTGTTCCGCGTGAACGGCGAAATACGATCCGTTGTGTCCTCTGTAACTGACGGATTCCAGCGCGGTCCGTCGCGAATCGTGGTTCCTACCGGCGTGGCTTGCGCCCTGTACAACGATACCGATGATGAGGTACTGGTCGTCAATATGCCGTCTCCGGCGTGGAGGGCGGACGAACCGGACGATTGGCCTGTTGAAGGATGGGTCGATTGAGACGGCTCGACATGGGGATTGCAAGCTATCGCAATCCCGACAAGCTGCGGGCGACGATAGCCAGCATCGAACAGATGAGCCGCACCGATTACCGATGTTTCATCGTTCACAATCCCAGCGAAGACGACGCGGAAACGCGGGCCGTGATTCGGCAGGCGTGCAACTCGAATTCGCGATTTGTGGCTTTGTTTATGAGCCAAAACGAGGGCTATGCGGGCGCGGTGAATGAAATCGTCAAGCACGTGAAAACTCCGTATTTCGTCTACTGCGACAACGACGTGGAAATCCAGACTTCAGGCTGGGATGAGCGCATGTGCCGGATGATGGACGAACACGATGAAATAGGCCAGGTGTTTCCAGGCGCAGGGCATTACGGATTCCACAACGGAAAGTATCACGAGTGCCTGTGGAACGCCGGTTACTGCTGGGCAATGCGTAAATCAGCCGTACCGCATCGTATGGGCTATCCAGGCGATGCGCTGATGGATTCATCGCTCGGTCACCATGAGGAAGTTGACCTCATGATCAGGCTGCGACTCGCCGGATATCGAATTGCGTGCGATCCAGCCGTTAGTGTACTTCACCATGCCAGCGCGACAAGCTCGCCGGAGTCGGCGAAGCGAATCCACATGGGTGTGGTCCGCTGGATGAACAAGTGGAACCGCTACTTTTGCGGTGAAGCTTTGAAGTATCCGAACCCGGACCCGGACAAGGGCGAAGGTTATGATCCGCGCTGTTTGCGGTATACCGACTGGCCACCGTGCGCACTGTATCTGGAGCGAATGACGCTGGCGATGTTCCCAATGTGGAATGCGATGCCAAGGGCTGTAATGGTTCCCGGTGTTGGAGAGATGGATGCGGTTGAGATTCTGAAGCCAAAGGGGTGCTATGTCGGACGCGCAATCTGAGTACAGCGGTATCGTGACATGTGACGACTGGCAGTGCGCATCGTGCGGCGTCGCCAGAAATGAACATACCCACGACTGGAGCCGAAAACGCTACGAGTACGTCGCGATGCTTCGTATCCACAACGAAGAACGATGGATAGCCGAAGTCATTCAATCGACATTCCAGCTATGCGAACGTGTTTTTGTCCTCAACGACAAGTCCACGGACCGCACCGGAGAGATTTGCAGATCGTTCGGACCGCGCGTGAAGGTTTTCGATTCGCCGTTTGCCGGGTTGAACGAATCACGCGATAAGAACTGGCTATACGACCAAATCATACGCGAATGCGCGCCGGAATGGATACTTTGCATCGACGGCGACGAAGTACTGGAAGGACCAGCGGGAGAACAGATTCGCAAGGCGGTAGCGGAACATCCCGAGGTTCAATCGTGGCGTCTGAAGATCGAATTCCTATGGAATAGCCCACTTCAGGTTCGCGCTGATCGCATCTATGGAGATTTCTGGAGACCGTCGCTGTTTCGCCCGTTCCACGAGGCGCCAGGAGTGCCGGATTCGCGCACGCTACTTAAGGAATTCCGCTTTCAGTCAACGCCGTTCGGTCGTCACGTCGGCAGCGACAAGCCAAATTTGCATTGCTCCAGCGTTCCCCAGAGGCTCATTCACGACACAAAGCTGGTCCCTGCAAGGCTGAAGCATTACGGTTACATGGAACGAGCCTGGAGGATTGGAAAACTCGACTATTACACGTCTATTGACTGGTGCAATAAGGCCGAAGACTCCTATCGCCACATGTGCCAGGGCGACAATCCGACCATCGAAGAATTGCCGCGTGTACGCGATTTGCTGGCGCGTGGCGTGATATCTCAATCCGACGTGGATTTCATACTAAACGTCCCGGCGTATGTGTCTCTGGTTCATGCGGGGCCGCTCCATGTAATTGCGTGGCGCGAGGGGGTGCCGTGGAAAATGAGCGCGTGGGCGAATTCCCAAAACTCGTTTATGTAGTACGATAGCTTACAAGATGGCCGAACGCACCTCAGATCGAAACGTAGTTCGCAGAGAGGCCGTCGTGCCAATCACCCAACCTACCGCCGGTGAGCGGAAAGCCGAAAAACTTGAAGACGAGATACGGGAAGACTTCCGTATCGCGCTTCGCCGTCTGGATGAAGCCTTTCTCCAGATGGCGAAAGACAATATTGATCAGCATGGTGATCTTGCCGCGCGTCTCGAAAAATACCACGGCGATACGAAGGCGTCTCTCGCCGAATTGAATGCCAAAATCGATTCAGCTATTCAAAAAGTAAAAGACGCTGACAAGAAGATCGAAAACCGTAATACTGCAATCAAATACCTCGGGGTCGCTGTTTTCGGTCTGGTATGCCTTATTCTGGGAGTGAAAGCCAGCGCACTCGGCTGGATTAAGGACATCGGACTGTAAAAATGATGAAACTCCGCGCTCTTTTCCCGAAGGATGCACCGCAAGGCATGATCGCGGCGGCTGGGCGCTCAATCGCGCGTGAAGCGGACAAGGATCGCACTATCGACGTGTTGTCCCGCGCGTTGAACGAATACCGCTCTGAGGACGCACGGCAAGCGATGCTGATGCAGGAGCGGGACAACGAGTTGGAAGAGGCGTTAGCGATGCGCGGCGCTGGGCCGTGGCGCTTGCCGATGGCTGAAGACGGCGGCCCTCCGGTTCCGATACGCGAGTCGAGCGCACCTGGATTTGCCGCTCAGGGCGCTTACGGCGATACCGAACTGATGCTGCAAAACGTCGGCTGGCGGCGCGAAACCAATCTTTCGTGGCTGGAGTTCTCGAGATGGGGAATTCAGCAAATTATACTCATTTCGCGCTTGCGTTGCATGAAAGATCCGATGCTGCAACGCGGCATGAACGTATCGGCTCAGTACGTGTTCGGGCGCGGCGTAGAGATTACCAGCCCGGACCCGGACGTAGCGGACGCCCTCAAAGAATGGCGCGAAGAAAACGAAGTGACTCTGGGACAAGTGGCTCTCGCCGAACTCGAAAGATCGAAGTACCACGACGGAAACGTGTTTTTCGTGTGCTTCCCGGACAAAGAGAATACCGGCAGCGTCAAAGTACGCACGATTGATCCGCTGGAAGTTTCGGAAATCATTACGGACCCGGACGATACAGCGACGCCGTGGCTATATCGGCGCGAATGGATAGCACGTGTACCGCGCGATGATGGCAGCTATGAGGCTGTGGGGCGCAAGGCGTACTATCCGGCGATGGGATATGAACCAGCAGACCAGCCACCGACCATCGGCGGAATCGAGTGCTTCTGGAACTCCCCGGTATTGCATCGCAAATGCAATGCTCCCGGCAAGTGGCATTTCGGATTGCCGGTTGTTTACGCGGCACTCGGTTACGCGAAGGCGGTCCAGAAGTTCCTTGAAGACTGCATGACGATTCGCAACTCGCTGGCTCAATTCTCCATGACGTTGACCACGAAGGGCGGTCAACAGGCCATGCAGGGCGCTAAGACGCAGTTGAGCACCACTGTAGGTCCGAACGCTTCGTTGTGGGACCAAAACCCTACGGCGGTGGCTGGTTCGATCTTTACCAGCGGGCCGGGGACGGAGCTTTCCGCTTTCAATACCAAGGGCGCCGGCGGCGATCCCGGCGAAGTCCGAGAATACAAACTTCAGGTAGCGATGGTCTTTGGTTTGCCCGAGTCGTTTTTTAGCGATATGAACACGTCGAACCTTGCGACCGCTACAAGCCTGGACCGTCCTACCGAGTTGAATTTTGTCGAAAAACAGGCGGTTTGGGCTGAAGACCTTAAAAAACTGGCAAGGTACGCGCTTCAGGTGTCGATGAGCGCTCCGTCTGGAAAATTGAGAGAGTCCGCGAAGGGAAAGCCCAAGGTTTTTGACGTTCAGGTCAACTTCCCGACGATCATCGAAGCGGATGTACCGGCGCAGATCGGCGCGGTAGTGGATGCGATGACGCTGGGCAATTCTCAGGGCGAAGTCGTCGGTATCGACGAAAAAGAGGGAGTACGCCAGCTTTACCAGCTTATCGGGACCGTGAACTCCGAGTATCTGCTCGAAGAACAGTACCCGGATAGCGGACCGGATGCTTACGACCCGAAGCGCAAGAACGAACCGGAACCAGCACCAGCACCAGCGCAACCGGGCGCTCCCGCTCCGAACGTTACCCCGACGAAGGAATCGAGTCGCGAACTACGCGCGGCCATGTCCCGGTTGTCTCAGGCATTCCGTATTTTTGAAGCGGCGCAACATGCCGGAAAGCACTGAACTCGTCCATATAATCGCGCACGCCGAAGGCTGCTGCCTGAAGGCGTTGAATAAAGCATCGCTGGCTGGAAAACTGGATAAGGCGGAATCGTTCGAGTGTCCGCGCTGTGGTTCGCTTTATCGAACGAAACGGCATGGAACGATGGTGATGTGGGAGTACGACTCTCAGATTCAGGTGATACCGTGCCAATAAATCTCACTTCTTACGCCACTTACCAGCCGCGCGGGGATAACGGTCGATTCATTCAGGCGAAGATTGACGCCGCTATTGAGCAAGCTATTACCGATTGGGCTAACAAAGTGTTCGATCTTTCGCAGGAATACGTGCCAGTCGATACCGGAGAGTTGAAAAGCAGCGGACATGTTGAGGTTGTCCGCGCTGGAAAGACCATCGCGGCGGCAGTTGCCTATGAAGCGCCGTATTCGGTGTATGTGGAGTACGGGACCGGCGTGCGCGGCGCGGCATCGGCAGGAGCTGGAGACGGCCCATACGATCCGAACTGGACAGGTATGCCAGCGCAGCCGTATTTGCGACCAGCGTTCGACGAATTGCGCGACGAAGCCGAAGGAATGACTCGCGAGGTCGTTACGGCGGCGTTGTCGTGACCGGCGAGTACTATTACGAGGATGTAACCGTAAAACGGTGGGTTCTGGGGGCCGGGAACAACTGCGAAGACTGCGAAGAAAACGCCGATGAAGGCTGGATCGACGAGGATGATTTCTTTCCCGCAGATGGTCAGTTTGGACCTGTTGACGAGGCTCCGCTGCACTACAATTGCACGTGCGATGTCGAATATCGGGACACCCGGCGGCGCGTGTACGTTTGATTTGCCGAGAAAAGTAGCGTAGAATCCAAATCATGCAGAACTTAGCGGATATCGCGGGCGCAAATACGACGGCTCCATTGAGCACGGTTAACGTGACGGCGCGGTGGGTGCAATTCATAGCAATCGGCAGCGGCACAGCCAGAATCGGCGGATCGACCGTATCGGCGACGGTGGGATTACCGCTTGTGGCGTCTACCAGCGGCGTCGGGATGTTCCTGCCTGTTCAGGGCGCGGATGGTCTTTCGCAGTCGCCATATTCGCTCAACGCGCTGTATGCCTACGTACCGACCGGCGTCACTTTGAGCGTTGCCTACGAACCTTTCAACTGAGGGCGCGGCGCACGGCGAATTACGGCGGCTACTTCGTCGCACGTCACCGTGACCAGCCCCAGGCGGTCGAACTCTAAAGCCAGCGTCAACCGCATGGCTTCAATTCCTTTCGCGAATCCCGCACCCTCCGCTTGCATCTGCTTCGTTCTGTGGTAATTCTGCTGGTGTTCGTTCTGGCACTCCTGGCACCAGGAATGCGTTTTTGTTCGTAGTCTGGTGCATCCGTCTTTCGAGCAAAAAGCCGAAGTCCGTTCTCTTGCCATATCGTCCATTGTATACAACATTTCATCGTTTGATTGTTTCCGCGTGAAAACGCCTTTACTATCAACGCTAGATGAATCTTTCGCCGGGATTTCTTGACGTTGCGCTGAAATTACAGGAAGCGGCTACTGCCGTTTCGCATCGTGATATTCAATCCCGACTCTCCGATGAGTTGGCAGATAAATTCCGTGGAACCGGAGATTACGGCTATCTTGTGGACGTATTCGGCGACGATGAATCCGGCGATGTAGTGTACTCCCACAACGGGGACATGAAAAAGGCTGCGTATTCGATGGGAAATATCGATGGCAAGCCAGCGTGCTCGATTGAGACCGAGAACGCCAAAGACGTTATCCCGGTTACCAGCTACCAGGAAGAGGGTGGCGAGGAAGACGATGCAGATCATGTGGCTTCGATGGAAGCGGCCAAGCTGTATGCTCCCGGCACGAACGTCCGACTGGTCGAGCGTTACATCTCGAAAGCGACGCGCGACTCGATGCCGAAGGAAGATTTCGCAGGAAAAGGCACAAGTTACCCGATCAGGACCGCTGAAGACGTAAAAGCGGCGGTTCACGCGCTGGGCCGCGCTGGCTCAGGAAATCTGAGCATGGCTTCGATAAAGAAGCGGATTATCGCGATTGCGAAGCGCAAAGGTTTTGAGTCGGCATTGCCTAAATCATGGGCAGATGCCAAGGAATCGAAGGCCGCTACCGTTACGAACGATGTGCGGCTGGTGGAAGGCGCGATTTGCACTGAGGATATCGTGTTGCGCGAATCCCGCGCGGACTACGAAATCAAGCTGATCGCACCCGGCAAGGGTTCCAGTGCCTTTTACCCGGAGGAGGTGATCCAGCGCGACGGTCCGAAGGTTTTCAAGGCGGGGACTCACGTTTACCTGAACCATCCGACGCTGGCCGAAGAATCGGCAAGACCGGAAGGCGACGTGACGAATCTCGCCGGGGTGCTCACTTCCGATGCCGTGTATCACGAATCGCATCCGAAGGGAAAAGGGCTTTACGGACGGATGAAGGTTTTCGCGGATCATGCACAACTGGTGGAGGAAAAAGCTCCTCACGTTGGCATGTCGATTCGCGCAAGCGGCATTCGTGAGGATGGCAGCACGAAATACGGTTTGCCGGTTTTGAAGGAATTCACCAGCGCGGAATCGGTAGACATCGTGACGCGGGCTGGAGCGGGTGGAATGATTTTGACGGAATCGGCTACAGACGCCGAACAAATTCAAGGAGTCGATATGGATGAAGCGGCAGTTAAAAAGCTGATCGAATCGGCGGTACGTGACGCTACGTCATCGCTGAAGGAAAGGGCATTACGCGGCGATGCCGTAGTTTGCGCGAACCGTGCGCTGAAAGGCGTATCGTTGAGCGATGTGCAGAAGCAGTACGTTATTGACACGGTTCTGAAGGAATCGTTGCCGTTGACGGACGGGGCGCTGGACGAAAAAAAGTTTGCGGAGCTGACCATCGCCGAAGCGAAGCGTTACGGTGCGTCGATATCTGGCGGCGCTCGCGTGACCGGCATGGGTCAGGTTCCTATCGCTGAAGCGGCAAAAGAAGGCAAGAAATGCAAAGCTTGCGACGGCGAAGGCAAGGACGATGACGGAGACGATTGCAGTAAGTGCGACGGCACCGGCAAGGTCAAAGAGTCGGCACGCAAGACCGGGCCGACTGAAGATCAGGTTTTGCTCTACGAATCCACGTTCGGCATGAGCAAGGAAGCGGCGCGACGCGCGCTGGAAGGACGGGCGGCATGATTACTCAGGTTTATACCGGCACAGGAACAAGCCGCAGGCAAGTCGTACTGCCATCGGCTATGAACTCTTCGAGCTATCCCGGTGGGTCGATCATTCTGATCGGTACCACTCCGGCGGTAACGCTCGATTCGTACCAGACGAATTTCAGCGGTTGCACTGTTCTCGAAAATGGCTCGTTCGCAACCACCATCGTCGCGCGGTCAGCAAATTCGCCGCTCGTTACGTCCCAGGTCAATCCCGGCGACAAACTGTACTACAGCGGCGGAACGTTCGACGCGACGACCAATATCACCTACGGCGGCGTTCTCGATAAGAACGTGTCCGAGGTGTACTTCGGACAGTATGACGAATCGCAGACGGCAATCGCGGCGGGAACTACCAACACCGCCGGAGTTGTGAGGATCGGACAATGAACGAACTTGAACTGACAGGCAATTACGGAGAAGTCCGCGACGGCAGGCTCTACGGGCCGGAACGCGGAATGCCGGGTATCGGCGGGCTGTACAAGGCTGGACAGTCGCGCAAGCAGCGCGTGGACGAAGCGATGCGGCTTTACGTGGACGTTCTGGGCGGGCGCACCGATCCGGTTCTCCTGCGCGAAGCTGTGTTCCCCCAGAACGATTTCATCGTTCGCGAAGTTGCGCGACGATACCCGAATCTGTACGGCGATAAGCGCGGCCAGTTCGGATTGCGCGAAACCATGTCGGTTACCGACTATCAGGCTCTTTATGTCGATGTTCTCGACCGCCTGTACTACGGTTACTACAACGATTACCCGATCTCGAACATGCCACTGGTGAAGGTCCACGATCTCAGGGACTTCCGCCAAGTGAGCCGGTACTTGCTCGACGGTATCGTCGGGCCGATGGTTGGCATCGACCCGGCGGCTCCGGCACCGCAACGCGCATTGAGCGGACCCGTACCGCAGGATGGCGCAACCTATCCGACGACAAACACGGCTCCGATTCAGTACCAGCCGAAGCTGTATCAGGCGATGGCGTCGATCAACTGGCGAGCGTTCGTCAATGACGACCTCGGCATCTTCAGAGACGTTGCGAAACGTCTGGCGATGAGCGGGCGCATGACGATTGCCAAGTTCATCACCACGCTTTACACGGCATCGACCGGGCTGAACACCAGCCTGTACTCGTCCGCGTACAACAACATCATCAACGTCGCGAACGGCGCTTCGATCAACAATCCGCCGCTCGGCGCTCAGGGTTTGATGGACGCGCTGAAGGTACTGGCGAAACAGAAGGACGCAGCGGGTAACCCGATCATGGTTACCGGCAGGCTGAAGCTGTGGTTTGGCCCGTCGCTTATCGCGGTGGCGAACAATCTGCTCAAAGCGACCGCGCTCCAGGTGTCCGTCGAAGGCGGCACACAGAACGCGCAGGGTTTCCCGACTCAGTTCCTCAATACCAATCCCGACTGGATCATGTCGAATATCGACCTGGTTCCGGACCCGTGGATTCCAATCGTCTGCACCGCCACCGGAACCCAGAACACGATGTGGGGAATCACGGTCGATCCGAACTCGGTCGAACGTCCGAGCGCAGAGGTTGGATTCCTGCAGGGATTCAAGGAACCGCAACTGTTCAGCAAACTGCCGAATACGCAGCGGTTGGGCGGCGGCGTGGATGCGATGTTGGGCGACTTCAACACGATGGATTCCGATACGAAGATCGTTACGGTTTTCGGCGGCACTCAGATCGACGGTCGAACCACGGTTGCATCGACCGGACAAAGCGTCTAAAGGGGACAAATGGCACTCCTCGAAACGAACACTACGATTACCACGGTGGGCGCTTGCGCTTCACAATCAGGCGCAGATCGGCGCGGCGGTTGCCGCGCTCTTGTCTCCGGCACTCATTAACGCCGTGGAATCGGGAAACATCCTGATAGCGGTAACGATCAACAACACGACGACGGCCACCGATGCTACGTTCAACTGGCTCGAAGCGAATGCGATGAACTAGGCGG
>JGI26470J50227_1000951_pt1 | contig 10952 bp, 8 predicted proteins | sample FreactTroBogLake_FD_50227 | JGI IMG/M metagenome (IMG submission 50227) | reverse complement strand
CCGTTCCCATCCCGAACACGGAAGTTAAGCTCTTCAGCGCCAATGGTACTGCTATCGCGGGAGAGTAGGTCGTCGCCAGGCTTCTTTTTTATTCAAGGCCCCACCTCATGGTGGGGCTTTTCTTTTAGGCCACGCCAAAACGATCTTGGGGCTCCAGTACGGTTCACCTCGGCTCCCGGGCCTGTCGGGAATTCTTCCATCCGTGCTGCAATTTGCTCAAACCTGTCGCTCACCCCTTGATCCCCGACATCGCCACACCCTCGATGAACCGTTTCTGGAAGAACAGGTAAACCACCAACACCGGGATGACCGAAAGCGTCGTCGAAGCGAAAAGGGCCCCGTAGTTCGTGTAGTACTTCCCGATGAAGTTCTTGAGAGCCACGGGGAGCAGCTGCAGGGAGTCGGTGCTGATCATCAGATACGGCCACAGGAAGTCGTCCCAGGACCAAAGGAAGTGGAAGATGACGATGGCCGACAGGGCGTTTCCACACAGCGGGAACACAATCCTGTGGGAGATGGAATACTCCGAAGCTCCGTCCATCCGAGCCGATTCGATCAACTCGCTGGGGACTCCCGAGATGAACTGCCTCATCAGGAAGATGCCGAAGCTGCTGAAGATCCCCGGGACGATCAAGGATAGGTAGCTGTCGATCCAACCGAACTTGGTCATGAGGTCGTAGAGTGGGATGATGGTCACGGGCCAGGGAATCATCATGGTGCCGATGACCAGCCCGAAGAGCGCCTCTCGGCCGCGAAACTTGTATTTGGCGAAAACATACCCACAGAGGGTGCTCACGTAGGCAATGAGGACGGTCTTGGTGAGCGCGACGAAAAGGCTGTTCCGAAAGTACCCTGTGATGTTGAATTTCGAGGCCAGCGTCTGGTAGTTTTCGATGGTCCACTGTACCGGTGCCAGGGTCTGGACGGTGGCCATGATCTCGCTGTTGGACTTGAAGGACGAAAGGATCATCCAAAGGAAGGGGACGAGCATGACAGTTCCGAAGAAACCCAAGACAAAGTAGGTGGACAGGTCGCGGCGCTCGAGGATCATGCCCTGGACTCCGCGTCGGAGAAGCGCAACTGGACCCACGTCAGAACCATGATCACCAGAAACAGGAGGAACGAGAGCGCCGACGAGGAACCGAAGTTGTATTTGACGAAGGCCTCGTTGAAGATCTGGTAGGTGGTCAGGTAGGTCTTGGTCCCGGGGCCTCCGTTGGTCATGACAAAGATCTGCGCGAAGGTTTGAAGGTAGGAAATGAGCGAGGTGACGACCACAAAGACGACGGTCGGGTTGAGCAGCGGAAGCGTGATCCTTCGCAGGACCTGGCCCCGGCTGGCGCCGTCGATGGCGGCGGCTTCGAACACCTCGGGGGAAAGGTTCAGAATTCCGGCCAACAAGAGGACGACGGCGTAGCCCAGATCCTTCCACACGGTCATCACGACCACCGCGAAGAGCGCCGTATCCGGGTCGAGGAGCCAGTTCTTGCCGGTGATGCCGACCAGGGCCAGGGTCTTGTTGACGAGGCCCACGTTCGGCTCGTATATCAGGCGCCAGACGAAAGCGACCGCGATCAGGGACGAGATGACGGGGAGGAAATACACAGTCCGGAACAGGCTCTTGAGGTGTTTGACTCTGCTGATGGCCAAGGCGATCACCAAGGCGAGACCGACCCGGGTCGCCACCACCGAGACCGTGAAGACGAGGTTGTTGGTCATCGAGGTCCAGAAGAGGTCCTCGGTGAGGGCATCCGCGTAGTTCTCCCACCCGATGAAATGGAATTGGCCCTTGAGGGGATTCCAGAGGTGGAAGCTGCCGATGAAGGCCTGGATGATGGGGTACACCAGAAACACTGCGTAGAAGGCGAGGACGGAAACGACCACCGTGTTGCGGAGGGTCCGTTCACCTCGGTTGACCCGGAGTCTTCCGGGACGGGGGCGGGCGGTGTAAGACATAAGGCTCCTCGTTCGTCAGAAAAAGGGCCCTGGACGGATCCAGGGCCCCGAAACGCCTTACTTGGCGTACTTGGGCAGGTCCTTGAAATACGTGTACTGATCCTCAACGGAGGTGAAGTCGATGTTCTTGAGATCCCTTTCCAACTGCTTCTGGGTCTTGGTCACGGCGGCCTCGACGGTCATGCCGTTGTAGAGCACCTCCTGGAGGGTGGCCTTCAGATCGGTTTCGATGGGGCCGGGGATGACACCGGGCCAGATGGTCCTGTCGATGATTTTGGACAGCTCCTTGGTCAGCGGGTCCCCAATGACAATGGGGTCGGCCCGGAGGCTGTTCTTGGCAGGAAAGCAACCGAACATCATGGACCACTTGCGGATCACGTCTTCGTTCGTGACAAAAAACTTTACGACGTCCTGGGCGACGGCTTGCTGATCGGCAGGAGCCAGTTTGTTGACGCCGAAGGTGGATTCACCATTGTACCGGTCGTAGGCGAAGGGAGCCTTGTCGGAGTACGGCGAGGGGAGGTTGAACACGCCCCATTCCAGTTTGGGGAAGTTGTCGGGAAGGTAGTTCTTGAACCAACCCCAGTTGTAGACGATGGCGGTCTGCTCCTGACCAAAGCTGGCGTTCGCGTCGGTACCGAAGTCCTTCGACCCGACCTTGTCGAGGTTGTACAGATCCACGAGGAACTTCGTGCTGGCGATGGTGGTTGGCGTGTCGAAGTTGATGCTCTTCTTGTCGGCCTTGTAGAGCAGTCCGCCGCGCTGGTAGTTCAAGCCCATGATCATGGCGTCGTACTTGCCGTTGAAGTTGTAGCCGGCCTGGGTGATGTTGCCCTTGGCGTCGGTCTTGGTCAGTTTCTTGGCGACGGCCCGGAACTGGTCCCAGGTCTTGGGGAAGTCCTTGTCGGTCAGGCCCGCTTCCTTCCAGAGCTTCTTGTTGTAAAACATCGCCGCGGTCATGAACCCGTAGTCGGTGTAGTAGAGCTTTCCCCCCTTCAGATGGCTGGGTACCCCCAGATAGTCTTTGGCCAGGGCCTTGGTGTCCAAGGTGTAGGGCGCCATGAACGGGAGAAGCAGGTCTTCCTTCGAGTTATGGAAATTGAACAGGGCTGGTCCCTTCCTGTTCTGGATCGTCAGGGGAAGTTTGGTCCAATAGTCGTCCCAGCTGTTTTCGACGAAGGTGAATTTCACGTTGGGAATGGATCTTCGTGTAGGAATCCCCGAGGGCCTTGAACAGGTCGAGGGTTCCCCAGGTCCAAAATTCGATTTGGATGTCCTTTCCTCCATTGACCGGCGCGGAGGTGTCGTACGTGAGAGCCGGGGCTTGGGCGTTCCCCAGGGTCAGGCAGGCTCCCAGCAGGGCGAGCGCGAGGGCGATTTTTTTCATGCAATGCTCCTTATTTCTTTTGAGGACGGGTTGAACGTTCAACAAGATAGGAATGCGGGATAGATCTTCACGCTTTTGGGTACCTCCTCTGTTTCAACTTGACTGGCGGACCACAAGACTGACGGGAAGCATGACGGTCTGGCTCCGGGGCTCCCGACCGATGGCCCGGCTCAGATGCTCGACGGCAAGGCTTCCCTTCTGGTAGATGGCCTGGTCCACCGTGGTCAGCTCGGGCATGGACTGGGCACTGGCTTCCAGGTTGTCGAACCCGACGACCTTGACGTCCTGGGGGACCCTCAGGCCACGGAGAGCCAATCCCTTGATCAGGCCGAGGGCCAGCGTATCGGCGACCGCGAACGCTCCATCGACCCTCTCGTCCTGAAGGCGTTCGGAAAGCGCCACGCCGCTCTCGAAGAAGATGCCTTCACTATCGATCAGGAGTTCGGGCAGACCCGCCTCCGCCAGGGCCTTCTGGTACCCCTGGTACCGTTGGAAGTTGACCGCCGAACGGGCCGTGTTGCTGCTGCAGCAGGCGATCCTTCGACAGCCGCGGTCCACGAGGTGCCGGACGGCCAGAAACGCCCCCTGGACGTTGTCGGTGTTGATCAAGATGCCGCTCGATCGGCCCGGGCTGTAGTTGTCGATGAACACCAAGGGGATCTGGGCCTCGTCGAGGGCCGTCAGGGCGGTCTCGTCAAAATCGCCGACAAAGATCAAACCCGCCAAGTTGCGCTGGAGCGCCCATTCGACGACCTCTGATGGGTCGTTGCCGGGGTGGACACAGTTGATGAGCAGGTCGTAGGACGAACGGTCCCGCAGCGCCGCGTTGATGGCGTCGACGGTGAGGCTGAAGAAGGGGCTCTTGGTCAAGAAGTGCCGGTCGACGTAGGAAGGAAGGATGAGCCCCACCATGTTGGACCGTTTGTTGACCAGGGACCGCGCCGCGAAGTTGGGCCGGTACTCGAGCTCGCCGGCGATTCGAAGCACTCTGTCGATGGTATCCTGGGTACACTTGGGATTTCCATTCATCACGTTGGAAACCGTTGTCCGGGACACTCCGGCCAACCTGGCGATGTCGAGAATCGTCGACCGCATGGATCCTCCCAGGCAAAATGGCAGTTTAACGTTCAACCCGATCGTACTACAGTTTTCCAGGGTGTCAAGATGAAATCTAGGGGCCGTGCCTCGCCTTCGGCTTGGCGCCAGTCCTCTCGTCCCTCTGCTCATCAATCGCCGCCAAGAGTTCAGACGTGTCAGGGGACAAAAAAGCCCCGGAGGAGGCTCCGGGGCGCGAATCAAAAGGTGAACTTCGGGTCAGTACCCAACCATTTTGGAGCTAAAAGGTGACCAACCAGCGGCCGCCTTGTAGGTTGCTAGTGCTGAATTCGGAACACTGATCGTCGGACTTATTCCGCTGAAGAGCTGGGAACTGTTGAATATAGAAGGTGGTGTCGAGGAAAGCAACTTGACGTTGGTGAGACTCGAGGTGTAGCCCAGGCCAGAAGCGAAAACGTAACCATCGATCATCGCCATGCTGGAGGGAATGACGACTTCGGTGACGCCTGCCAGTGAGGCGGAAGTCTGCGAGCTTGTGTTCTGGCCGTATTCGTAAATGCCGTCAGGGATCGCCACCGACCCGGTCGGCGCCGCAACCCAGCCACTAAAGACTACGAAATCCTGGATCGAGACAGAACTGCTATTCAAAAACGATCCAGACCCGATAATGTAGGCGGTTGAAATCCATCGAGCATAGAGCCTGAGATTGGAGCTAGATGGGAGTTTGCAGCCGAAGGCCGATGCCTGATACTGGGTGCCCAAACCGGATGCGAGGGTATTCCAACCGGCAAATTGGTAGCCCGTCAAGGAAAGTGCCGCAGGTTTGCTTGCTGCGGTCGGGGAGGCTCCCGTCAAGTATGTCTCAGGACTCGGCACCGTTCCGCCGTCATTCCCGTTTCCGTCGTAGGTCACGGTGAACGACCAGATCGCATAGAGGGTTCTGTTGGCGGAAGGCATGCTCATGGATGAACCTGCCGCGTAGGCGGTCCCTGTTCCATCGGCCGCGGTGTTCCACCCGTAGAAAGTGACATTTGTCTTGGTCAGGCTACCGGAGTTGGAGGCAATGATTACGGAAGTTCCCGATGCATAAGGGGTGGAATCGACCGGTACAGTTCCTCCGGTGCTTCCGTTTCCGTCATAAGTCACCGAATATGCGGGGCTCCAAACGGCGTACAGAGTCACGTTGGTGGAACCCATGGTCAGGGTTGAACCGACAGAATAGAGGGTGCCGGTTCCGTTCGGCGAGGTACTCCATTTCGAGAAGGCGTATCCAGACTTAACCAGGGATCCCGTGTTTCCCAATACAACAGCAGTTGCCCCCGAAAGGTAGTTATTGCTATCGGTGGGAACGAATCCCCCTGTGTTGGAGCTTCCGTTGTAGGTCAAAGTGTAGGTAGGCAGCGACGTCCAGGAAGCGTAGAGGATGATGTTGGCAGAACCCATCGTCAAAGAGGCGTTGGCCGCATAGGCGGTCCCCGTTCCGTCGGCCTTGGTATTCCAGCCTGCGAACGTGGTACCCGTCTTGGTGAGAGACTGAGAATTCCCCGCGAGGATTACCGACGCACCTGAAATGTAGGAATTGGCATCGGTAGGAACAGCTCCACCCGTGTTGCCATTCCCATTGTAAGTTACTGTATAGGAAGCAGCCCATGAAACGTAAAGAGTCGTGTCACCAGAAAATACGGTGGAGACGTTGGCTGCATAGGCTCTTCCAGTTCCGTCGGCAGCAGTGTTCCACCCTGAGAACTTGTATCCTGTTTTCACCAAAGAGCCGGAATTGGCTTGGACCAAGATCGCCGACCCCTGCGAGGCGGTCTGGCTAATAGGGACGCTTCCCGAGGTGTTTCCGTTCCCACTGTAGGTCACGGTGTAGGTGCCCGAAGATGTCGGTGAAGTGGGCGCGCTACACCCGGACAATCCGATCATCATTATAGATAAAATGATAAAAATAGTCTTAAATTGGATCAAAATGTGCTCCTTTACTGACCCGATAGTAGCTTCCTTCCATCCCTCTGTCAACCGAGAGCAGCCAATTTTAGCGCCCCCATAGACTGCCCCAGCCACGAAGGAGAATGACGCACCTGGATCTGGAAAACGAAGACTGCCAACCGAGGAGAGCCAGGCTCGCATTCCTGCTCCGTCGTCTCCTGCATCCCGCGGACTCCCTTCTCGTTGGTCTCAGCGCCTCGAGACGGCGGACGTGAATCTCTGCTTGACAGTTCCCAACCCTGGGATTAAAGTGTGTGCGTTAACGCAATGCGTGAACGTACACAGGAGGCTCCATTTGGCCCAAAATCATCCTTCCCTCAAACCCGGAGACCATGTGGTCCTCGGGGCTGACTTCGGCACCGATTCGGTCCGGGTCCTGGCCTTGGATCCCGCCGATGGCAAGGTCCTCGGGCAAGGCGTTCGCGCCTATCCTCGGTGGAAGAAGGGGTTGTACTGCGATCCCGTGAAGCAGCAGTTCCGCCAGCATCCGCTCGACTATTTGGAGTCCCTCGAGGGCGCCGCCAAGGAAGCCCTGGCCGCCTCGGGAGTCGGAGCCGCCGCGAAGGTTCGGGCTCTCTCCCTGGACACCACCGGTTCGACGCCGGTGTTCGCTGGACCCGACGGGGTGCCGCTGTCCCTGAAGCCGGAGTTCGCCGAGGAACCCGATGCCATGTTCATCCTCTGGAAGGACCACACTTCGATCGCCGAGGCCGAGGCCATCAACGCCCTCGATGCCAAGACGAAGGGACCCAAGGTCCTCAGGTTTGTCGGGGGCATCTACTCTTCGGAATGGACCTGGGCCAAGGCCCTCCACGTGATCAAGACCAACCCCAAGGTTGCGGCCGCCGGGACCACTCTGGTCGAGCACTGCGACTGGATCGGTGCGCGGCTGACCGGCAACGAGGCTCCGTCGAGGATCAAACGGGGCAGGTGTTCGGCCGGACACAAGGGCCTCTGGCACGCCAGCTTCGGCGGCTATCCCCTCGACTTCCTCAAGGCCCTCGACCCGCGTTTGGTTGCCCTGGCCACCAGCCTGGGAACGGAAACCTACACCGCCGATGTCCCTGCGGGAACCATCACCGCCGAATGGGCCGCGAAGCTCGGCCTGCCGGCAACGACCCTCATCGGCACCGGCGCCTTCGACGTGCACATGGGCGCCCTGGGCGGAGGCATCCTCGAGAACCACTTGGTCAAAGTCATGGGGACGAGCAGCTGCGACGTCGTGACCTCGGCGCTTCCCCAGAAGGGTCAAACCGAGACCGTGGTGGCAGGGATTTGTGGACAGGTCGACGGTTCCATCGTTCCGGGCATGCTCGGCTACGAGGCCGGCCAGTCGGCCTACGGCGACGTGTACGCCTGGTTCAAGAACCTCCTCGCCTGGCCCTTGGTGAAGTTCCTCCCCGCCGACCAAGCCGAAAAGCTCGCAGACCAGATCATCCCCGCGCTCGAAGCCGAAGCCTTGAAAGTGGCGCCCTCGGTCGACAACGCCCTGGCCGTCGATTGGCTCAACGGTCGCCGGACCCCGGACGCCGACCAAGGCCTTTCTGGTGCCCTGATGAACCTGAGACTGGGCACCGACGCCCCGCGGATCTACCGCGCTCTCATCGAGGCCACCGCCTATGGAAGTCGGGCCATTAACGAACGTTTTGAACAGCAAGGCGTGAAGGTCGAGGGCATCATCGCCATCGGCGGCATCACCCGTAAGTCCAAGCTGGTCATGCAGATCCTTGCCGACGTCATGAACCGGCAGATCCGGGTCGGTGCCAGCGATCAGGCCTGTGCCCTGGGGGCTGGGATGTTTGCCGCCACCGTCGCCGGACTCTACCCCGACGTCGAGGCGGCCCAGAAGAAGATGTTCCCTGGGTTCGACCTGACGTTCAACCCCGACCCCGTGACCGCCCAGGTCTACGACGGTCTCTACAAGAAATACCAATCCCTCGGGGCCTACCTCGAGAAGAACAAGTAAGGAGAATTCCATGATTTCCCAAAAGCCCAGTTTTGAATTCTGGTTTGTGACCGGAAGCCAGGACCTTTACGGTCCGGCCACCCTGGAGCAGGTCGCCAAGGACAGCCAGGCCATCGTCCAGGGTCTGAACGCCGCCGGGTGCGTGCCGTACCCCATCATCTGGAAGCCCACCGTCAAGAGCGCCGACGAGATCTCGGCGACCCTCGAAGCCGCCACCGCCGACAGGAAGTGCGCCGGCATCATCACGTGGATGCACACCTTCAGCCCGGCCAAGATGTGGGTCCGGGGCCTGATGGTCCTCAAGAAGCCCCTCCTCCAGCTCCACACCCAGTTCAACCGCGACATTCCCTGGTCGACCATCGACATGGACTTCATGAACCTCAACCAGAGCGCCCACGGCGACCGCGAGTACGGCCACATCACCGCCCGCCTCGGCCTGAAGCGGTCCATCGTCGCGGGCCATTGGAAGGACAAGGAAACTCAGCGCCGGTTGGGCTCATGGAGCCGCGCCGCCGCCGCCGTCACCGAAGGCCGGTCGGCCCGGTTCGTCCGGTTTGGCGACAACATGCGTGAAGTGGCGGTCACTGATGGCGACAAGGTCGCGGCGCAGATCAAGCTCGGCTGGAGCGTCAACAGCTACGGCGTCGGTGAGCTGGTCAAGCGTGTGAACGCCGTGCCAGCCAAAGCCGTGGACGCCCTCATTGAGGAATACAAGAAGACCTACGTCATTGCCAAAGAGCTTCTGGCCGATGCCAAGCAGCTCGACCGCCTCAAGGTCCAGGCCCGGTACGAGATCGCCATTGAGGCCTTCCTCGTCGAGGGTAAGTTCCTCGGGTTCACCACCAGCTTTGAAGACCTGTACGGCCTCGACCAGCTCCCCGGTCTAGCGTGCCAGCGGCTGATGGCCAAGGGTTACGGTTTCGCCGGTGAAGGCGATTGGAAGACCGCGGCCCTCGTCCGCGCCGTGAAACTCATGGGCGACGGTCTCCCCGGAGCCACCAGTTTCATGGAGGACTACACCTACCACATGGAAGACGGCAAACAGATGGTCCTGGGCAGCCACATGCTGGAGATCTGTCCCTCGATCGCCGACGGCCCCGTCAAGGTCGAGATTCATCCCCTGGGCATCGGTGGCAAGGACGACCCGGCCCGGCTGGTGTTCAACGCCGCTCCCGGGGAGGCCACGAACGCCTCGCTGGTCGAGTTCGGCGACCGGTTCCGGCTCATCGTCAACGAAGTCAAAACGGTCAAGGCTCCCAACCCCATGCCCCAGCTCCCCGTCGCCCAGGCGATGTGGATTCCCTACCCCGACTTCACCACCGGGCTGGAAGGCTGGATCTGGGCGGGAGGCGCCCACCACGCGGCCTACTCGACCGCCGTCGACGCCGACACCCTGCAGGCGTACGCCGACCAACTCGGTCTTGAGTTCGTTCGTATCGGAAAGGGGTCGACGATCGAGTCGATCCGCCAGACCCTCGCCGTCCAGGAACTCCTGGCGTTCAAGGGGAACCTCCGGTGAGCTCCCCTTACCAATCCCTCAAGGAGGAGGCCTTCGAGGCCAACCTCCAGATTCCGAAGCATGGGCTGGCCCTCTTCACCTGGGGGAACGTATCGGCCTTCGACAGGAAACGGGGTGTGCTCGCAATCAAGCCTAGCGGGGTGCCCTACGACCAGCTGAAGGTCGACGACCTCGTGGTGGTAGATCTCGACGGCAAGGTGGTCGAGGGGAAACTTCGGCCTTCCTCCGACACCCCAACCCACCGCGTGCTCTATCGGGCGTTCCCCACCATTGGTGGGGTGGTTCACACCCATTCCACCTACGCCACCGCCTGGAGCCAGGCCCAAATTCCCCTCCCGGTTTGGGGGACGACCCACGCCGACCACAGCCCGGCCGAGGTGCCCTGCACCCCGGTGCTTTCCAAGGCCCAGGTCGAGCGGGACTACGAGTTGGAAACCGGGAACCTCATTGTGGACACGTTCTTGAACGGGATGCCTGTCAGGGATCCCGACGTGACGCCCATGGTGTTGGTCGGAGGGCACGCGCCCTTCGCCTGGGGAAAGGACGCTTCGAAGGCCTTGTACCACGCCGTGGTGTTGGAAGAGATCGCTAAAATGGCTATCATGACCAGGATCGCGGCTGGTGGCGCCCCGGTTCCCGGGTTGCCGTCCCACGTGATCGCCAAACATTATGAGAGAAAACACGGGCCCGGAGCCTACTACGGACAAAATTGATCCTCCGACGATGAAGGAAATCGCCAGGCTCTCGGGCGTCTCCATCGGTACGGTGGATCGGGTCTTGCACCACCGAGGCAGGGTGTCGCCTGAGAACGTGGCACGGATCAATGCCATCGTGGCCGAAAGGGGCTATAGGCCCAACGTGTTTGCCAGTCGGTTGTCCGGCGGTGCCGTGAGGACCATCGCGGTCCTGGTCCCCCAGCCCGACCAGGACTTCGGGTACTGGCGTCTGTTGTGGAATGGGATGGAGAGGGCCGCCCGGGAACTGGAACCCCTCCAGGTGGCCGTCCGAATCGAAGGGTTCGACCGCCACTCCTCCGAGGCCTGTGCCCGAGCCTTCGAAAAGGCCATCGGCGAGGGGGG
>JGI26470J50227_1000950_pt1 | contig 10953 bp, 12 predicted proteins | sample FreactTroBogLake_FD_50227 | JGI IMG/M metagenome (IMG submission 50227) | reverse complement strand
GGTTATATTTCTATCAACCAAGTTTTGCGTGGCAATTATGACGCAGGAATGGCACCGCCAGATGTAGTTAGAGAAGATAAAGCACTAGCCCGTGAGCGTACTAAGTTTATAGATAGCGCTATGAAAAAAGCACCTGCTTTGCCAGAGGATGTCCTTACTTATAGAGGCATACCAAAAGATACAGTAAATAAATTAAATCTAAGAGAGATGACTCCTGGAACTACTTGGCATGATAAAGGCTTCAGTTCTACTGCTCTTACTGAATCTAACACTTTANNGTTTAGTGGCAGTAGTGTTATAGATGGAGTAGAAACACAGAGAGAAGGCAGTATGGTGGTAGAAGTAGTTAATCCTAAAGGTACAAAAGGCATTATGCTTGATGGACTAATGCAACCGCTTAAAAACCTTGAGGCTGGTGGCGGTGAAAGAGAATGGTTACTCCCACGCGGAACCCGTTTCCAAGTGCTATCTAATGACGGAAAAAGAATGAGAGTGTTGGTGATTAAAAAATGAGCAGTAGATTTTTAATGGATTCAGCAAGCATAGTAGTTGATTATGTTCCGCCAGTTAAGAAGTCAGTTACTTCCATTCTCAATAAGATGGGCGTTCCTGGACCTTTGGAAATGGCTCGCGCCTTCTCGCGCCTAGAAATCCTGCCNAANCCAACACCCCAAGACGACCANAGCGGTGAAACAGAGAAGCACGTTGAGTCACCTTGGCAGAATGTCCCGAAACCCACTATTGACCCCAACGCTTGGGATAAGGCAGAAATCGCTCTTGTCCATTTCCAAGACCTTAAATCTACTAATACCTATTGCAACCGCAAGAATGTGAAAGAGCATATTGAGAGCATGGGTGAAGCCATTACCCGTTACAGGTCATTTGCTTTGGTGGCAGAGATAGATGGTCAGGCGGTTATTATTGACGGACACCACCGACTATTTGCTATGTGGCTGCTAGGATATGATAACGCACCTGTCTGGTACATAAAAGTAGGAGAGTAATGGCGCTAGTTCATAATAACTTGCCGTTCTTTACTCGGGAACATAAGGAGACACAATGGATTTCACAACCTCGTATGCCGCGATTATCAAGCAGGAAAAGCAAGATGACGGCACAATGCTTGTCTATGGCAAGGCAACAGATGACTCTATTGACTCCGACAACCAAATNTGTGACGCTGGTTGGTTAGANAAGGCTATGCCAGAGTGGTTTAAGACTGGCGGCAATATCCGTGAGCAGCACTCAAATATCGCTGCTGGTGTTGCAAAAGAATTGGATTCCAAAGCAGACGGTCACTACATCTCCGCTTTGGTCGTTGACCCGACATCAGTCAAGAAGGTAGAGGCAGGCGTTCTNAAAGGCTTCTCTATCGGTATCCGCGCACCTCGNGTTGTCCGNGACAACAAGGCTGCTAACGGTCGCATTATTGACGGTCAAATCGTAGAAGTATCGTTGGTAGACCGTCCTGCCAACCCTAACGCAAAACTCATGCTGGCAAAGTCAGATGGGGGAGAGGTTGTGCAAGTGGAAGAAATGATTGAGCAAGAAAAGACAAGCGTTGCTGCAACTATTAAGGCGCTCGCTGGCGACTTGTCTAAATATGATGAGGCTGCTTACAACCAAGCAGTATCGGCTATCGCAACTCTTATCTCAACCGAGGCGCAGGAAATGGCGACCGAAGGTTCTGACGAGCGCGATGACATTGAAACTTTGCTTGACGCTCTCAAGCACTTGTTCCGTTTTTACAAAGGAGAAGTTATGGAAGGTGAAGTTGCTGGCGTAATGCCAACTGACGCTATTGCTGACGCGGTAAATGACGCACTTGGTCTTGCTGCTGAACCAGAGACAACTAAGGGTGATGATTGCGATTGCGAAGGTTGCGCTTCTTGCGCTGCTGAAGGCGGTTGCGACAAGTCTCCATGCGTCAAGTGCATGAGTACTAAGTCAGCCGAACCTGCAAAGACAGATAAGTGCCTTGAGTGCGGTTGCCACGTGCCAGCCGACTCTCATGGTCGCACCGATGTCACAACTGCTGAAATGGTAACCCCAGATTCAGCCCCTAAGTCTTCTGAGCCATCCTCAGATGTAAGCCTTCCCAACTTCGACCTTGAAGCCGTAGTTGAGAAAGCCGTAAAGAGTGCAAAAGAATCAGTCCTAGAAGAAATCGCACTTCTGAAATCCGAAAAAGAGTCGGTAGAGCAGAAAGTTATTTCATTAGAAACTGAACTAGCAGCGGCAGAGGCTAAAGCAGTATCAGGTGGACCTAAGCGCACAGGAAAAGCAATGCGTTCTAACTCAGAGTTGGAAACTCTTGCTAACCAGTATCGTGCAAAGGCTGCCGTAACAACCGACCCAATTCTTGCCAAAGGCTATGCCGAGTTAGCAGAAGATTTTGCTATCAAGGCTGCTAAAGGCGAATAACCCTCTTTACGAAAGGAAACAAGATGGCGCAAATGCCTCGCGCAACTGACCTCTTTGGCGATGTTGATTCAGCCAAGAAGTCAGCAAAGGCGATGGATTCCTACCTTGGAGAACTTAGCAAGTCGTTCTCTAACCCATCAACCGTTCCAGGTCAGGCTCCTGCCGTTGACCCAGTATCGGCCTTGGAATCACTCGCAGTAAACAAGTCCCTCGCACCAGAAGCACTTGGTGCTCTTAACCAAGCCATTTCCGTACAACGTCAAGCAACTGCTGACATTGTTAAAGATTTGACTCTCACAACCCCACTTTCAACTTCTTTCGCAGCCTTCGACCTCGAAGCACCCGCTAAGTTGCTCACACCACGCCCAACGCCTCTCCGTAACAAGATTGTGCGTAAGAAGGGTGTCGGTACTTCACACCGCGTAAAGCGCATCACAGGTTACACGGGTACAGGAACTGGTGGACAAGGAAATATCTTCCCTGGAATCACCGAAACTTCATACACCGCTTTTGGTCAAATCAACTACGAGCGTGGTCCAAAGATTTCCTACACCGCAGACGACCTNGTNTTGCCTTACAACTCATACTCACTCTCTGATAGCGTTTCATTTGACGCTAACTTCTCAGGTTTGGGATACCAAGACCTTCGTCAGTTGTCATCTACCTCTACCCTCTACGCAACTATGTTGATGGAAGAGCGCATGATGCTCATGTCACGCGGNACTGCTNNNGGATACTCAGGCGCACTTTCTGCTCCAACAGTAACCCTCTCAGCAACTAACGCTTCTGGTTCACAGGTCGGTCTTGCCGCCTCAACAACCTTCTATGTCTATGTAACTGCTGACGCTGGCTCATTCGGTGAGTCTGTNCTCTCGACAGTTCAGTCACAAGCAACTTCATCTGGTTCACAGGTTCTTAACATTTCTGTTACTGCCGTGACAGGTGCTCTTGGTTACAAGGTCTATGTCGGTACAACTACTGGTGCTTCTAATGCTCACTTCGTAGGTCGCTTTACTGGCACAACCGCAACTCTCCAAGGTGCTGCTTCTACCAACACACTTGGTAACAACCTTGTCTTTAACACCACAGGAACACTCGCAAGCACAATTTCTGCTGATACCTCTGCTTTCGCAACAGGTTATGACGGAATCTTGCCTACCGTTCTCGGTGCTAACTCAGGTTACAACAACGCAATCAACTCTACTTTCAGCACCAGCAACCCTGGTGTCGAATTCCAGAATGTATTCGCGTCACTCTACAACTCAGTCAAGGCTGACCCAGATGAGATTCTTCTCAACGGTGCAGACCGCAAGCAGTTGTCAGATGCAATCAAAAACGGTTCAACTGCTAACTACCGTATCAACCTTGCTCAGACTGATACTGGTGACTATGTTGGTGGCGCTACCATCGGTGCGTTGCACAACGAAATCACAGGTAAGTTGGTCAACTTGACCGTCCACCCATGGTTGCCACAGGGCGTTGCTCCTGTCTTGTCCTACACCTTGCCAATTCCTGACACAGAGGTTTCTGATGTCTGGGCGGCAATTAACGTTCAGGATTACATGGGTATCCAATGGCCTGTAACTCAGTTCGCATACGAGTTCAGCACTTACTATCGTGGAACATTCTTCTGCTACGCACCTGCTTGGAACGGTGCAGTATCAGGTATCGTTTCTGCATAGTTGGTAAATAACTGAGGGGGGGAGTCGTCATGGCTCTCTCCCTCTTTTACTAGGGGGGAAAGATGGCACGATTAGTAGCACCAGATAAAGGCGTAAGAGAAGTTGGTATGACAACCAACTCCAGCAAGACTCTTTATAAGCCCGACCGAGGCGGAATCTACAATGTAGAAAATTCTCGTCACGCGGCACAGATGAAGGCAGAAGGTTTCTTTGAGGCGTCACTCATGGGTCCGACAACTGATAACTCAGTTGGGTTCTTATGTAGTGAATGTGGATTTAATGGGTGGTTTAGAAAGTGTGGTCGTTGCGGTCACGAAAGCAGCGCACTACCAAGAGACGGGGAATAAATGGCAACAGGAGTCAGCAGTATTACTCACCAATTCAGTACCCCATACCTGACTCTTGCTGAGTTTAAGAACGCCCCAACGGGCATAGATATAGACAACTTAGTTGTCGGCGGTAACGCGGCAGCCCAAGACGCAGAATTATCTAATGTCATCTCTCGCGCTTCTTCTTGGATAGACACTTTCTGCAACCAAGTTTTAGCAGCGACAACCGAGACAGAAAGCCAGCGCACCCGCATTAAGGCTGACGGCACTATCGTTCTTCATCCCCGCTATAACCCTGTCGTTGCTCTTACTGCTTTCTCGTATGGAGATGTCATTAACCAGATGGTGACAGTTTCCGACCCTTCGGTGGCATGGATAGAAGACCACCAAATCATTGTTCCTTACGCAAGCCTCTCCACTACCTACTCATCTCAGGGTCCACTCCAATTCGGTTTCCCTATGACTGCTGGTGTCCAGACATTTGTTAAATACACTTATGTCAATGGTTACGCGAATACTTTAATAGCGAGCGCCACCGCAACCAATACTTCTCTAACTGTCCAAGACGCGACAGGAATTTACGCGGGTCAAATGCTCAAGATTTATGACGGCGCTAATTCTGAGAATGTCACCGTAGCCTCTACTTATACTTTTGGTTCGACAACCGTTCCACTTACTAGCGCACTTGCTTACACTCACTCTGCTGGTATTGCTATTTCCGCTCTACCACCTGCCGTCAAGCAAGCAGCCGTTCTTGCAACAACTGCTTTTCTTAAAGTTCGCGGTGATAACTCTTTGACCATGATGGTTTCTAGTCATCCAAGCGAGAGTGTCGCTGGCGGTCAGCATATTGGCGAGGATTTGGCTATCGCGCAAGAACTTCTCTTGCCTTACCGAAGGATTAGATAGTGACTCGTTCCGTAGTCAGAAGTGCCGTTGCCTCTTGGATTTCGCAAGCCAGTATCACGGGATTAAACCAAGTCTTAACGACTTTTCCCAAGCGCATTAACTTCCAAGTCAATAGCCAACCTGGACAACTATCTCGCGCTGCTGGTGTCGTCTTTATTTCTGGTGAGCGTGAAAACCGTATTGCCGTTGGCGGTGCGTCTAATGGTTGGAAAAGAACTGATTACGATGTGGATTTCCAAGTCTTTCACCATTCGTTAGAACCTGACGCAGTAGACGCTATGACATCTTTCGATACCCTGATAGAAGCAATTAAGACTCAACTTCGCGCTGGTGGACATACGCTAGGATACGCAGATAACACCATCATTTGGGAAGCGGCAGAACCGTCCATAAGCGTTACCTATGGCGAACCCGCAACCGTAAACGGCGGTGCGACAGAAACTTGGGCAAGTGTAAGATTTACCGTAACCCAAATGATACAAGCATAAGGAGAACCCGTGAGCAAGTTCCAATACAACGGAGAAGATGAGCGCGTATTTCCAACGCTCGGAATCACCGTAAAACAGGGTGACAGTTTTGATGCCCCAGATGACTTTTCTGCCTTCGGGGTATCCTCTGCTACTGCAAAGAAGTCTGCCGCACCAGCGGTTGATACCACTCCGTCAGCCCCGTCTGACTCAACCGCAAGTGAGGTGAAGTAATGACCGTACAAAATACACACCGTAGTTACCTCGGTATTGCTAAGGAAACTACAAAGGGAACACCAGTCACTCCAACTGACTTCATCCCTGTCTTGGCGTCTAAGTTAAAGCCCGTTGATATTTATATGCCTTTATTTGACGAAGGTTTGCGTGGCTCGCTCGTCAAGAACTACAACTATGTCCAAGGTCGCGGATATTCGACCTTTGACTGGGGTGGACCTGTCTTTCCTGACACTATTGGCTACACCCTTGGTGGCTTGCTTGGCGATGTCGCAACTACTGGTGCATCTGCTCCATACACTCACGTTATTGCTCTTAAGAACGCAAGTGCTACTGGTGCTGACGCTCAACCAACTGCTTTTACTCTGACAGATTTCTACGCTGCTCAGGTACGCGCATACGCAGGTGTCCAAGTCCATGACTTCTCACTCAAATTCACCGCAGAAGGTCTTTTGGATTATGACGCAAAGGGAACTGGCTGGAACTCAGCAACCGCGACAACTCCAACCCCTTCATTCTCAGCAGTCACACCAATCCAGACATGGCAAGCAACTGTCACTATCGCAGGTACTACGGTATCTAACGCGGTCGACGGCAATATAGACATGAAGCGCACCGTCACTCCTGTCTTTGGTATTGCTGCTACTCAGAACCCATATCAAATCTTCCTTGGCGCTCTAGAAGTGACTGGCAAGATTTCGTTCGTTATGGAAAATGACAACCAACTCACTAACTTCCTCACCAACACCCAACCATCAGTTAATATCAACTGGTCATACGGTACTGGTGCAACCGCCGTCCAACTCATGGCAAATATCACCAAGGGCGCATACACCGCAGCAGTTATCGAGCGCAGTAAGGAATTCGTACAAGTGACGATTGACCTTAACGCACTTGGCAACACAACTGACGCGGGTGCTTCTTCGGGATACTCCCCTATCAAGTGGACACTCAAGAACGCTAAGACTTCTGGCACATACCAGTAAGTTTTAGTCCCGTAGTAGTAGGGGCGTTGAGGTGTGGCAGTCGCCTTCCCTGCCCTGCCGCCCCTACTACCTTTTTAGTCGGAAGGCAACGAAGGAAGGAATATAAATGGCAACTAGCAAAATCACACTACCTTCGGGTGCGGAAGTAACTCTCCGTGACCCTAAGACACTTCGCGTCAAAGACCGTAAAAAGGTTTTCCGTAATGCCGCGAANGAAGAAGGCGTACTCCAAGCCATGTCTNTNGTNGATGGCATTATCGCTATCATCGTAGAAGATTGGACTTTGGATTTAATTATCCCGTCAGTAAGAATCGAATCTATTGACGAAATGGAAATGGCTGACTATGACGCGTTGGCTGCCGAAGCCACCAAAGCACAGAGCGCCCTCTTTCCTGCTTTATCGGAAACCGCAGAGAGCAAGGCTGACCCAGAAAGCCCTTTCGACAACTCCAACGCCTAAAGTGGGTGTTGGAAGGGAACGAAAAGAGATATGAACTCACTCATCCAGACGAAGAATGGTTCTACTTCCTGTGTGCCGACAGGTTTGGTTGGACGCCTAGCGTTGTGGATGAGCAACCTGCGTATCTCATGGATTGGCTTCTTTCCATCGCGGTTCTTACTGAGCAGGTAAAAAGTGATAAATACGAATCTAACTCTCGTAAGACAGAGCGTCACTAAGGCTGCTACTTCCTTTGACCAAGGGGCGGCAGCAGCCCGTGACGAGATGATGATGACTCTTATCCAACTCACCAAAGAAGAAATCAAAGGTGAGCGCGCTTACACGACAAGCGGAAAGACGCGTTACTATGAAACGGCAACTGACGGTGAGCCACCACAAAATAGAACAGGTACTTTGCGCCGTAGTATTCATGGTCAAAAAACTGATAAAGGATTTGGCACTTACTCTGCAATAATAGGTCCTGGAGTCGTCTACGGTCGTGCGCTAGAATTAGGCGGAGAGTATGCGCCTGCTAACTGGGGTGGTAAGCGCTTCCCTTATATGTCACCAGCATTTAAGAAATTCCAGATAGTTGCCCCTGCTATTATCCGTAAACATATTGGAAAGGGGTAAAAGTGGCAGAGTTTTTTGACCCCGCGATATTTACAGTTACTGCCAATGTTACCCAAGCAATTGCGGCTTTCCAGCAAGTAGATGGCGAGTTGGGCGTCATGCAAGCCAAGGCGGAGCAGGCTGGCGGCAGTATTTCTTCTCTTGAGAAATCTTCATTAGTTGCTAAAGCGGCTTTGGTTGGCTTGGCAACTGCCGCAGTTGGCTTTGGCAAATTTGCTATCGACTCAGCCACCCAAACACAGCAAGCCTTTGCCCGCTTAGATACTGCTCTTAAAAACTCAGGCAATACTTCTGCTGCCACCGAAAAGCAAATGCAGAATGTCGCCGAGGCAAGCACTAACTTAGGTTTTAAGGTTAATGATACTGCTACCGCGCTTGGTACTTTAGTTACCGCAACGGGTAGCACTAAAGACGCAACACAACTTCTTTCTACCGCTATGGATTATGCGCGGTACAAGCATATTGACCTTGGTACGGCTGCTACCACTTTGGCTCGCGCAACCCAAGGTTCTGCTATTGCCTTTAAGCAACTTGGTATTACTTTAGACACTCACTTGCCTAAGCAGCAAGCCATTAACCAAGCCATGACCGAGTTTGCTGAGAAAATATCTGGGCAGAACGCGGCTTATCTTCAAACCTTTGCGGGTCAGATGTCGGTGCTTTCGGCTAACGCAGAAAAGTTAGCGGCAAAAGTTGGTGATGTCTTAATCCCAATTATTCAAGACATTATCGGTTTCTTTAAGACTTTTGGTAATGAAATTCTTATAGTCGGCGGAACTATCTTGACCGCTATGGCTGCTTTTAAGGCGTATGAAATTGCCATGAACGCATTTAAGGCGGCACAGATTATTTATATCGCCGTTACCTCTGGCATGGCTGCTGCTCAAACCGCTCTTACTTTTGCAACCGAAGGCGGAGAGGCTGCTACTAAATCTATGGCGGTAGCGCAGGCGGCTCTTAATGCCGTCATGGACGCTAACCCTGTCATGCTTATTGTGACGGGAATTGGATTACTTGCTGCTGCCTTTATCGTTGCGTGGAATCACTCAGAAGAATTCCGCAAGATTATGATAGATGTGGGCAAGGCTGGAATTGAAGCCGTTGGTTGGCTTATTGGAATCGTTGGCGATTTGGTTGTAGCGTGGATGAAGGTCGTTACGGGTCCAATGAAGTTGATGCTCGAAGGCTTGTCTCATCTGCCTGTCGTAGGCGGAGCGGCTAAAGCGGCTCTTAAAGATATTGGTTCGGCTACTAATGATGTCAGCAGTTTCTTTGATGGTGCCAAAAAGACAGTAGATAGTTACTCATCATCTCTTGACTCTCTCGCTAACAAGAAAATCACTATTCCAGGTTTAGGTGGAAGTGGCTCTGATAGTGGCACTCTTACTAACGATAGTGTCTATAACCTCGACAATTACACAGGCGCTAATACTGGTGCCGCTAAGGCTGCTGCTGCCGCAACTAAGCGGGCTGACGCCATTAAAAAAGCCAACGACCAGATTATCTCTCTCCAAGACCAGATGAATAAAGACCTTGCCGACCGCCAGAGCCAGATGGAAACGGCTATGGCAGACAAGAATACGCGTGACCTTGACGCGCAAACTAAATTCCAGCAAACCTCTGCCGACATCCAAGCCGCGTTCTTAGACGCCAAGCAAAAAGCACAAGAAACTTACGACACCACCGTTGCCGACTTACAGAAGAAAGCAGCCGACCAAGCACTTGCTTTAGAGCAGCAAGCAGCAGACAAGCGCAACCAAATTATCCAGCAATCTATTGGAGTGCTGACAACCGCGTGGGCTAATGCCACCGCAACTGACGCAGGTAAGTTATTTGCTTCTGGTGACCAGACGGCTACTGGACTTCTTACAAGTCTCCAAAACCAATTAACTTCTATTAACAAGTTACAATCTGACGCAGGGGCGCTCGCGTCTGCTGGTTACTCTCAGGAATTTATTAAGAATGTCGTAGACCAAGGTCCGCAAATGGGCGATGCTATGTCGCAAGCAATCTTGGCAGCAACCCCAGATACTCAGAACCAGATTAAGCAACTTTATAGCCAAATCCAAGACACTTCTGCTACTGGTTTAGACGCACTTGCTCAGCAAATGAATGACGGCACCAACTTTGCTACTCAGCAAATGGCTGCGGCTTACGCCCAAGTTACCGTAGACTTAAATACTTCTCTTGCTGCCAATAACACCGCTTTATCTGACGGAATTGCTCAAGCCCAGGACGCTCTTAACAAAGCCATTACTTCCGCCCAAGATACTGCTAACTTGGCTATGCAGAAAGCCCAGCAAACTCTTACTGACGCGCTTAACTCATCCCAGCAGCAATACGACAAGCAAATCCAAAGCATCTCAGATAGCACTATGTCTAAGTTAGACGCTCTCCAAACCAAGATAGCAGCAACCGCACAAGCAATTGCGGCTCTCGGTGGCACTCCTGTCGCTGGTAGTTATACCCCTACTGCTGCCGACCAAGCAGCCTCACTTAACTATGGACCTAGCACTTCCGTCACCATGCCAGCCCAAACCGCTAACGCCAATCCCCTAATGCCTAATAACGCACCAGCGGCTTCGGGAACGACCAACAATGTAACTATCTATGGCTATAACCTCGTAGACCCTACGGCAACTGGTCAGCAAGTTATTGCTCAAATTAGCAACGGCACAACTCAAGGTGTTAGCCCTGCTACCGCTATAGGTGTTGCCGCCAAACTAGCAGCGATGGGTATGTAATGGCTACCGTATCTTCACTCCAATACTATTCCTTCGCCTTTAACGGATTTATTTTTGGTGGTACTGGCTCGCCTTACCAAGTAACNANAGTAGACGGCTTGGAAGC
>JGI26470J50227_1000949_pt1 | contig 10958 bp, 22 predicted proteins | sample FreactTroBogLake_FD_50227 | JGI IMG/M metagenome (IMG submission 50227) | reverse complement strand
ATTGATAATGCTTCTGATAGCATATCGAGAGCAAGATACTCAGCTAGCCGTGAGCGCTCTATCGGTATTGGTGCTTTGGGTTTTCACGCATATCTTCAGAAAAACGGAATAGCGTTTGAAGGAGTGATGGCGAAAGTGACTAACAATCAAATGTTCAAAAATATAAGAACAAAATTAGATGCAGCAAACCAACAACTTGGAAAAGAAAGAGGTGAAGCTCCTGATGCCGTTGGTACAGGTAATCGTTTTTCTCATGTTATGGCTATTGCTCCTAATGCCAGTTCTTCTATTATCATGGGCAACACTAGTCCTTCTATTGAACCTTATCGTGCTAACGCTTATCGCCAAGATACTTTATCTGGTTCTCACTTGAATAAGAATAGATGGTTAGATAAAATAATAAAAACAAAGGTAACAAATGAAGAAGAATATAACGACATTTGGTCATCCATTATCGCCAATGATGGCTCCGTCCAACATTTATCAATACTTGACGACAATCAAAAAGCAGTTTTCAAAACCAGCATGGAAATCGACCAAAGATGGGTCATTGACCTTGCTGCGGACCGTCAACAGTATATTGACCAAGCACAATCGTTAAATGTGTTTTTCCGTCCAGATGCACACATTAAATACATTCATGCTATTCATTTTATGGCATGGAAAAAAGGATTGAAGACTCTTTACTATTGCCGTTCTGAAAAGATTGGTAAGGCTGATAAAGTATCCAAAAAGATTGAAAGACAAGTTATTAAAGAATTAGATATGACAGAGATTGCTCAAGGCAATGACTGTATCGCATGCGAGGGTTAAATGAAAAGAATATTAAGATTTACTGCAAACTGGTGCAATCCATGTAAACAACTAAAAGAGAACATAGAACGAGCGGAGTTAAAAATTCCTATCGAAGTTTTTGATGTTGATGAGGATATAGAAATATCAAACGAATACGGTATTAGAAACTTGCCTACGATGATATTGATGGATGGCAACAACGAGATTGGTCGAGTAACTGGATTAAAAACACCTAAACAATTAAGAGAGTGGGTCGGTGAATGATTAAAAAAACGGATTTAGATATAACTGAAGGTAGAACTTCATTTAAACCATTTAACTATCCTTGGGCTTACGAGGCATGGTTGAAACACGAGCAGTCACATTGGCTGCATACCGAAGTACCTATGTTGGAGGACGAAAAAGATTGGAAAAAGAAACTTACTAATGAAGAAAAGAAATTTCTCACACACATCTTCCGTTTCTTTACTCAAGGCGATATCGATGTTGCCGGTGGGTATGTTAACAATTATCTTCCTTATTTCCCTCAGCCTGAAATACGTATGATGTTGCTTGGGTTTGCTGCAAGAGAAGCACTTCACGTTGCAGCTTACTCACATTTGATTGAAACACTTGGTTTACCAGAAACAACATACAATGAGTTTATGGAATATGCTGAGATGAAAGAGAAACATGATTATGTGATGGACATATCAGGTAAAAATTCAACCAAAGAAAACACAGCAACACATATTGCTACATTTTCAGCATTTACTGAAGGTATGCAGTTGTTTTCATCATTCATTATGTTGTTGAACTTTCCACGACATGGTAAAATGAAAGGTATGGGTCAAATCGTTACATGGTCTATTGTTGACGAAACTCAACATACAGAAAACATGATTAAATTGTTTAGAACCTATATTCAAGAGAACAATGAAATATGGAATGACGAATTGAAAGGTCGACTATACACCATTGCTGAAAAGATGGTTGAATTAGAAGACAAGTTCATTGACTTGGCATTTCAAATGGGTCCAATGGAAGAATTGACAGCTGAAGATGTTAAAAAGTACATCCGTTACATTGCTGACAGACGTTTGATTTCTTTGGGACTTAAAGGTGTCTTTAAAGTTAAAAAGAATCCGTTACCATGGGTTGAAGAAATGATTAACGCACCAACACATACCAACTTCTTTGAGAATCGTTCCACAGACTATGCTAAAGGAGCGACAACAGGAACTTGGGACGATATTTGGGCACACTAAAATAGGTTTTTGTTATGAGATTTCATATATTGGGGTTACCTCATACGGTATCATCAAAAGATTATAATGCTTGCGCTTATACACAAAAAGTAGTTAAGTTTGGTAAGATGATGACACGTAGAGGTCACACCGTGATACACTATGGCCATGAAGAATCGGATTTGGAGTGTACTGAACACGTTACTGTGTTGACCACAGACGATTGGAAGAAGTCCTATGGTGACCACGACTGGCGTAAACACTTCTTTAAGTTTGATGTTGAAGATTATGCCTATAAAAAATTCTATGAGAATGCTATCAGAGAAGTAGGCAAAAGAAAACAGAAAAACGACTTCATACTTCCTTTTTGGGGTTCAGGTGTTCGTCCTGTTTGTGATGCACATGAACATGACATGATTGTTGTTGAACCAGGTATTGGTTATGCTGGCGGCCATTGGGCTCGCTTTAAAATATTTGAATCTTATGCTATCTACCACGCTTACTGTGGATTAAATGGTGTTGGTTATTGTAACCAAGACTGGTACGAAGCAATCATACCCAATTACTTTGATGAAGATGATTTCCTATACGAACCTGAAAAAAAACAAGATTACTTTCTGTTTTTGGGTCGAGTATTTGAAGGCAAAGGCGTACATATTGCTGAACAAGTAACCGGTACATTAGGATTACCTTTGGTCATTGCTGGCCAAAATAGTTTAACTGATATGGGTTACAAAACAGTTCCGGACCATGTGATTGAATTTGGTTACGCATCCATTGAACAAAGAAAACATTTGATGGCCAACGCTAAAGCTGCATTTGTTGCATCCATGTATGTTGAACCTTTTGGTGGCGTACAAGTTGAATGTTTATTCTCAGGAACACCAACCATTACAACCGATTGGGGCTCTTTTACAGAAAATAATATACATGGTGTTACAGGGTACCGTTGTCGTACATTTGAACAGTTTTGTTGGGCTGCTAAAAATATAGATATCATAAAGCCACAAGATTGTAGAGACTTTGCAATGAGAAATTTCACGTTAGATGTTGTTGCTGAAAAATATGAAGAATACTTTCAGTCTGTGTTAGATATATACAACGGTAAGGGCTGGTATGAACCACACCCTAATCGAACCAATTTGGATTGGCTAAAAAAATAAAAAAGGTATCAAATGGAAAAACAAATAACAGGAGAGTGTCATAATTGTGAATCAAGTTATGATGTAATTTATATGCAAGAACTAACTTCAGAACATTTACCCGAGTTTTGTCCATTCTGTGGCGAACCCATCGAAGATTTATCCGAAGACTATATAGAGGATGAAGACTTTGATGAGAATGAGGAATGGGAATAACTAATTGGTATTTTAAAGGTGAAATTTTTACTGAAGACATGATTGGTAACAATTATGGATTTGTTTATTGTATAAAAAATCTTACTAATGGAAAGAAGTACATTGGTAAGAAATTCTTTTATTCATCTAGAACAAAACAAGTAAAAGGTAAGAAGAAAAGAATTAAGGTGTCAAGTGATTGGTTAACTTATTTTGGTTCTAATGAAGAATTGAAAAAAGATGTTACTGTAAATCAAAATGACATTTATAAAGAAATCATTTATCTCTGTAAATCAAAAGGTGAATGTGGTTACTTGGAAGCTAAAGAACAGTTCGTAAAAGGTGCATTAGAGTGTGATGATTACTATAACACATGGATTATGGTTAGAGTGAGAAAATCACACATCAAAGGATTAAGATGTTAGATTTTTTAAAAGATATTGATTCGAATGTGGATATGATTAGATTCCTTCCACACAACGAAATAGAAAATGCACTAGAGATAACTGGCGAGTGTTATAAAGATGAACAAGAATATATTGGTGGAAACACCGTAGGTCCATCATGGCACGTGGTATTATTCCAATGGGACGACAAAAACGGTAAAGTTTATAACCATGATAGATTTGAAGCCATTTTGTCGGAACCTAGGGAATACATATCATCATTAATACCGGAAAACTGGTATGGTATAATTGCTAGAAAAACAACAAAATCCGACAAAATAATGAACGAAATATTTGACAACATATTAACTATGTGTTAGAATATGATTTCTTATTGAAAGATTACTATGATTCTCGTTGATTTAAACCAAGTATTACTATCAGGCCTAATGGCTCAAATAAACAATTCCAAAGGCGTCAAGTTAGAAGAAGACTTGATACGCCATATGATCCTAAACATCATTAGGACACACATAAAGAACTTCCGTGATGAATACGGAGAAGTAATACTGTGTTGTGATAACCGTAAGTACTGGCGTAAAGAATGGTTTCCATACTACAAGTCCGGTAGGAAAAAAGCTAGAGATAAATCTGATTTAGATTGGCACCTTATCTTTGATATGCTTGCTAAATTTAAGCGTGAGCTTAAAGAAAACTTTCCATACAAAGTAATTGATGTGGAAGGTGCCGAAGCTGATGATATCATTGGTACACTTGTTCCTGTATATTCATCTAAAGAAAAGATTTTGATTCTTTCAAGTGATGGAGACTTTTTGCAATTGCAACAATACAAGAACGTTAAGCAATATAATCCTTCATTGCGCAAATATGTTGTTTCTAAAGAACCTCTCAAAGAGTTGAAACAGAAAATCATTAAAGGCGACAAAGGTGATGGTATTCCTAATGTATTATCTCCTGGTGATTGTTTTGTAAACGATTTGCGTCAAAGACCTGTAACCAAAGGCATTTTACAAAAATTGATGGAGAATAACTGGACGGAATGGGAAGATGAAATGGCAAAAACTGGTTTCAATAGAAACCGTCAACTCATCGACTTGACATATATTCCTGATGATATAAAAGAGAAAATTCTAAATACATACGAAGAAATTAAACCTGCATCAAAACAAAAGATGTTCAACTATTTCATAGAAAATAAACTGACTAATTTAATGGATGTAATTGAGGAATTTTAATGACACCTATACACGTAATATTTGATAAGTTTGAAGAAGCTACAAATAAAAAAGAGAGACTGAAAGTTATTGAAAAATACTTGGATGCAACTTTGGTGAAAGTTCTAGAACTTACCTTTCACCCAGGTTACCAATGGAAGCTAAAAGATATTCCAGATGACTATAAAATTCCTAATGATGTATTACCTGGAATTACACATGATACAATCAGTAATCAATTAAGAAGAATGTGGATGTTTCAAGAAGGTCATCCTGAAGCGGCTAAGATAACACCTAGAAAACAACACGAATTAATTATACAAATGTTGGAATCTTTAGAACCAAGAGAGGCGGAAGTTATAGCCGGAATCTTGCGTAAAGACCAGTGCGTGAAAGGCTTGGATTATAAATTTGTGAAAGAAGCCTTTCCTAGGATGTTACCATAAACGGAGGGACTAAGTGTCAAAATTTGTAGGAAAGTTTCGTAAAGACCGAGACACTTTTGAGGATTACAATCAATCCCAAAAGAAAAGTAAAAAATTCAAGCAAAATAAAAACCTTAAGCGTTTTGGTGAGATGCCAGACGATATATATTTCCGTCAGCCAAAAGCCCGTAAGCCGTTGTATTAATACAACACACCACTTGACTTAGCTTAATTGTTGTAGTATAATAGATCCATTCAGGAGATTATACTATGATGATTTATTCCAGATTACCTAAGTCTAAACAAAAAAAGCAACCTAAAGCGGTTCGTGAGCAATACGAAAAATGGTTGTTGTCGCACACTCCCAAGAAAACCGTAAAAGTTGACACTAGTTGGTCCTATAAATTATCAGGATCACCTAGAGGCGAAACCGTGCGCTATCCATCCTTAAATACAGGACTTGGCGTAGCCACAAAATCCGAGCCTAAAATGTATACTGGCGATAAAATGAAAGGCATTGCTACAATGCACAAATCCAATGCTGTTCCTGTGTTTACGGACGAACAAGCGGTGGAAATTTCAAGTATGAGAAGATAAAATGAGAAAAGAGACTATTGTTGTTAAATTACAAAGACCACATTGTCGTACACCAATTAAACCTTTACAAAAGCACAAAATTAGTGTACAATACATAAGAAGACCTAAACATCCTAAGAAAGTAAATCCTAATGAATAAGCCTACCAACAAATTACAAGAAAAACCAACCGAGTATCAGGAAGAATTAGATAAAATTGATGGTGTTACTCGACAATGGGCTATCTTGTCACGTTTTGAACAAGATTTGGAAAGATATTCGGAATTAAAGGAATGGAATGACAATCTATAATTATGAGGAAATATTTGAAAATATTCCAGGTGACTCCGCAAATGTTATATTGAACTTTCCTCCTGAAATGATTGAAGGTACGGATTGGAAAGAAGGCGATGTATTAAATATTGAAGTTGAAAACGGAACTTTAGTAATTTCAAAGAAAGAATAAAATGGAACTAATTGATACAAAATCATTATTGGCCAAGTTGATGGCAACTGAAAATTTAACAGTTGAACAACGTGCTGTGTCTACGGCTTCGTTCGATGTTAAAAATCGTATTTTGACGGTTCCCATTTTAGATAAAAATATCTCTGTTGCACTTTATGATTTGTTTATGGGCCATGAAGTTGGTCATGCTTTGTACACTCCTTTAGAGGAAATCAAAAAAGTATATGAATCCAGAAAAATCCCATTGTCTATTTTGAATGTTGTTGAAGATTCACGCATTGAACGCAAAATCAAAAACAAATTTCCTGGTCTCCGTAACTCTTTTGTCAAAGGTTACAAGGAATTGCTCGACCGAGACTTTTTTGGCACTCAAGGTACAAACTTAAATATGTTAAATTTGATTGACCGCATCAATTTATACTGTAAAGGCGGTCCGGCTCAAGGAATTAAATTTGAGTTTGAAGAAAAAGCGTTGCTTGATGAAGTAGAATCGACCGAAACATATCAGGACGTTGTGATTGTTTCGCAAAAAATCATGGAATACATGAAAAGTGCACACGAAGAGCAACAAAAACAATTTGATGTGTCAGAAGATGAATTTGAATCGTCTGATGAAGACGGAGATGAAGAAGAAGACAATTTTGAAGATGAATTTGATGAAGATTTTGCCAATGAAGGCGATGATGACGAAGAATTCGAGTCAAAAAATCCAATTCAAGACAAAAAAGACAATATTTCTGAAAATATCAAATCATTTACTGACGAAAAATATCGTCAAAATGAAAAACAGCTCTTTGATGAAAAATCCAGAGACTACAATTACGGAAATATTCCAAAAATTGATATCGAAAAATGTATTTTGGATCATAAAAGTTTATACAAACTGTATGCCAAAGGTAATATCGACACCGGACTTCCTTACATGACAGGAAAAGAAGCATTTTCAAAGCTCCGATTAGAATTAAACAAAATCGTTTCATATCTTGTCAAAGAATTTGAGCTAAAAAAGAATGCCGACCAACTAAAACGTGCTTCAGTCGCAAAAACCGGCGAATTGAACATGAGCAAAATTCATTCTTATCGCTTTTCCGAAGACATTTTCAAGAAAATCACAGTAATTCCTGGTGGAAAATCTCACGGACTTGTAATTTATTTGGATTGGTCAGGTTCTATGTCTGAGCATATGTCAAATACGATGAAACAATTGTTCAGTTTAGTGCTCTTTTGCAAAAAAGTCAACATTCCTTATGAAGTTTACGCATTTACATCAGACACTAACGGTGAAAATGACTATAAAATTCAAGAAAAAGAAGGCGATTTAGCTTTTGGTAAATTTTGCTTGATGAATATCATGTCAAGTAGAATGTCGGCTTCTGAATTTTTGTATGCTGCTAGTGTCTTATGTGCTGTTGCTGGTCTCGGAATAGACGCAAATGGTGGTCGTGGTTATCCTTACTGGTTCTACCTACAATCAACACCATTAAATCAAGCGATTATATCTGCTATGGATATTGTTCCTCATTTCCAAAAGAAATACAGATTACAAATTGTTAATACCGTATTTCTCACCGATGGTGATTCTGACAGTTCATATGGTGTTTACGAATTGTATACTGACCGTGAAAATAAAAAACATTTGATTGAATCTAACGAATCAAAATATGGTACATTAGTTATTAGAGACCCTATCAGTAAACACCAACAAATCGTCCAAAATGCACATGACAGACGGAACTTTACCAATTCTTTGATTAGATTGCTAAAAGCTAGAACAAATTCCAATATCATTGGTTTTTATATTCTTACTCCTAGAGAATTTAACCGTAATTCAGGCAACTTCTATCCTGGAAGAACTGATGTTGGCCAAATTCTGGCAAAATTTAGAAAAGAGAAATATGCAATTGTTGACAATTCCTCTGTAACTGGTTATGATGAGTATTATTTGTTGAGGTCTTCCAGAGAAGATACAGAAGACGAAGTGTTTGAAGTCAAGGCAAATGCTACAACTAGAGGCTTAGTGTCCGCATTTACTAAGTACACAGTCAACAGGTTGAATAACCGTGTTGTTTTAAACCGTTTTATTGATTTAATTACTTAAAGGAGAAAATATGGCTATTAGAACTACCGATATCAGACAAGATGACAAAGGTGCATTTACTGTAACCTTGAAGGTCGATAATCAACCGGTAATGATTACAAAGGTTGCCACATTGGATGAGGCAAACAATGTTTCAAATAATTTTATTAAAGAAGGGGCTAGTGATACTAAAGTATTACTGAATGAGAACATATGAGTGAAATGACAAACGAAACCAAAGAGATTTTTTGTATCACACAAGAGGAATGTGCCGAAGTGACTCAGGCACTTTCCAAGATATTTCGATTTGGTATTGACTCACACTATAATGGTAGAACCAATATAGAAAGACTTGAGGAAGAAACTGGTGACCTTTTGGCAATGATTGACATTATGATACAAAAAGGACTTGTATCGGATTCCAATGTCAATGCTGCCAGAAAAGCCAAGAAGCAAAAGCTTGAGAAGTGGTCAAGTATTAAGCTTTAAACAAATCCACGTAGGACTTGTTTTTCGGTATACTCACGTAGCAAACGCTCGACTTCAGCATGAGTAGATGGTTTTTTGGAATTAATGTAAATTTCCATATCCGACTTTCTCATGTTGTTGCCAAGAGAAGTGATAAATGTTACAATAGACTTAATGAACTGCATTTGTTTTCCTGTATAAAAGATATTAGTGTTTATACTAATATATATAAAAGATTCGAGTGACCAAACGATGACAAACGAACAAATTTTAGAGTTTTATAACAAAATGGTGGAACACTATGGTAATAAACTACCAGACCCACTACATGAACCTTTGCAGTTTGGTTATCTGGTAAAACTTCTGAAATATACTTTGGAGAGAACGAATGAGTGATGGTGGTAAAGGATCAAAACAAAGGCCAACTGACAAGGCCAAGTTTGATGAAGGTTGGGATAGAATCTTTGGTAAAAAGAAACCCAAAAAAGATGATGTGAAAAATGGTAAAAAGAAGGAGTAAATTATGGATTTAGAAATGTATGGATTGTTTTTGGTCGGTTCTATTTTGGTATCCTTGGGTGCCATTGTAATCGCTTCCGCTGTTTTGGTAATTAACCACCTTTATGTTAAGTACTGGAAAACAGTTCAGTTGTTCAAGGTGTATGCCTATGAACCACACAACTACCAAGAACCAACAATTGAACCAACTAACACCGCAAACGTGATGGTGACAACAAATGGACAAAATTAAGTATGATGTGATTCCTCAACTAGAGATGCTGAGGAATATATTTCCCAAAACCAAAATTTCCGAAATTGTCGAGGACGCAATTCTAGAAATCGAACAACTACGTAGAGATACCGCAAACAATGTGGCATCCGACCTTTACGCTGGAGTCCGTAGATGATTCTGATTCCCCTGTTTTTCGCAGCGCATTCCAAAGGATACCAAAATGTTTATTAATGTTATCGTATATTGCTTCATGGTGTTTCTGTTAGTTTGCTGTGCTAACGCCTGGAAAGAATAGAATGAAAACCACAAAAGAATTGATGACCGACATACAATCTTATATTTCACTTTATCGAACTGAACAATTCTCTGACGGTAAGTTCAGTTCTGGCAATTTGCCAAACCATGATATGGTGTATGAGTTACTTTCAGATATACAAGAATATATGATATACGGACCTGTCGAAGAACAAAGAGAGTATTCCACTTTTGAAGAATATTGGAAAGCCATTCTACCCGCACTCTGGAATGTAAGAGAATGGAACAATGAAAGAATCAAAGCATGGATTGAATGTGCTTTTACGGATTCTCGAAGATGACACTAAGACCGACACCACCGAAAAATACTGAAGTAAAGTGGCAAACATGGACCCCTGTGATACTATTGGTGGTATCAATAATGTATATTGTTTTTAATCGGTAAAATTGCGATATACTCTGGAGGGGCTCCAGAAAAAAATTTTGAAATCCTGAGAACCGGCCAGAAAAAAAATATTGGGAATAATCAGTTTGACCAGGGGAGCACTTTTTTTATAGGAGCACAAGCGCTTACCGGTTTGCCTCTGCTCTCTCGCTGTGTTATACTATATGGTTAGCAATGCCACAACCGCTGTGGCGATTCCCGTTACCATAATGCCGGCGACCAATGCAACCTCTATCATGCTTGCTCCTTTGTGGATTTAATACGCTTTTGGACTTCTGCGACCAATTCTGGGTTATCTCTCATAAGGTCGGCGAGAAAACCTTCCAAATATCCGATGGCGAACGGATTGGTCACGCTATAATCGGACAAGTCCTTGGCGGCACCTGTCCGGACTGCTCTCATTTTAATGGTTTGAATGAGCTCTTGGGACAGAGCGTTGGTTTCCTGTATTGTAAAGCGAGGTTTGGTCATATTATACTCCTGAGGTAACGGTTACAGCGGATGGTTTACGGTTGGCTTTGAGAGCCTTGGCACC
>JGI26470J50227_1000946_pt1 | contig 10965 bp, 5 predicted proteins | sample FreactTroBogLake_FD_50227 | JGI IMG/M metagenome (IMG submission 50227) | reverse complement strand
CTGCAGGACTGACTGGTGTTGCAGTTTCGACAGGTGCTTGGTTGGCAGTGGCAATGGTGGCAGCAGGAATAGCAGTTCCTGTGTTGTCAGTTCCGCTGATGACTTGTCCATTGGAGCCTACTGTCAAAGTACTGCCATCATCATAAGTAATTGTTCTATTGCCATTGCTCATGACTTGACTCAATGTAGCACCGGCTATGCCACCTGTTAAGGCAGCAGTTAAAGGATTTTGTCCAGTCAACAATGCCTGTGTTGCACCTGAAGCAGCACCTGCGGCTGCACTACTCAATACTCCACCAGCACCTGCGGCAGTTGCACCACCTCCGGCTAGTCCGCCTACATAACCGCCTGCGGCACCTGTAAGTGCTCCTTTGGCTGCTCCGGCTAATCCACCACCGTTGCCAGCACCATTAACACCACCCACAATAGCACCAGCAGTGACAGGATCAACACCGGCTAAGGTAAGTCCAACAGTTTCAATTGCTGGCAAAGGATGGCTAATGATGTTGCTTAATACATCGCCCAAATGACTGAAGAAACTGGCTTCTGGTAATCCAGTGTGGGGATTTGTACTCAATCCACCACCCAGTTTTTCTGCTAATCGTTGCATGCCCGAAACTTCATCGGGTGTCATATGCACCAGCATGGTATCGCCATTGCGTCCCTTGGCTGCTAGTTGTTGTGCGGTATTCTGTAGTTTCATTTTATGATCCATCTTGTATTTAGTGGCTATTTGATCCCGGGGTTATGGGTATGTGGCGTTGAACGCAAAATTAGTAATGGTTATAGTTCCTGCTCCAGTGGTATTGGTCAAAGCCAAACCAAATGTCACCGAACCAGATGCATAAGGATATGAACTTGCATAAGTGTTGGGCAATACAAATGTTCCGCCATAAACAACAGGTTCATTGCTGTTTGATCCAGATGCAAATGTGGCTTCATCGGGTCCTGTTGAACCCAAATCAAACAATACACTACCTGTTCCAACAGTTCCACCCGAAGGATTTAAATTAATTGTATTGATACCACCTTGTGTGGCACTGTTCATATACAGATACAAATACACATGATTGCTGCCAGTTGGATATCCACTAGCAGTTAATGTAAATGTATAGGTAAGATTTATTTGTGCACTGTTAAGTGCGGCTGCTTGTCTAGTAGGATACCATAATGAGTAACCTAGATTTTTAACATATCCATAAGTGCCATTGTTAAAATCATAACTACCAGTGCCGGTCAAATTATAAGAAGTATTATAAACTGAACCACCAACAGGTATGCCTAATAAAGTAGTTACACTAGGAGACAAATTGTTATAACTTATGGTATTGTAACTGATTGAACCTGAGTTGCCACCTGTAACAGTATTGGCTCGCAAATTACCAGCGGTAACTAGGCCTGCAACATTCAAGTTGCCACCGATGTTCAAATTGTTGCCGATGACAGTGTTGTTGCCAACAGTTAAATTGTCACCAACAACTGCATTGTTGCCTACATTTAAATTGTCGCCAATGTTTAAATTGCCACCAATTTTGGCATTGTTGCCCACGGTCAAGTTGTCACCAATATTGATGTTGCCGCCAAAGCGTGCATCACCTGTGACACCATTTAACCAATAGCCAGAACTCAACAAGTTGTTGAATGTGGCATTGGTACTGGCAATGTTGCTGGCAATGATTAGATTGGCTGCTAACTTACCAGTAGTAATACTGCCATTTGATATCTGTGTAATGCCCACTGTGTTGGCATTCAATGTACCACCTGAGAATAAATTGCTGATACTTAAATTTCCACCAATTGTAGTATTACCAGCAAAGTGTGCATCTCCTGTGGTTCCAACTAACCAAAAGCCCAGACTTTGTGTATTGCCAAATTGATTGTAAGCATCAGTTGATGCTAGATCCAAAGTGTAAATTTCATTGGCATTGAGTTGTTCAGCAGTGATAGTGCCAGTAACAATCAAACTGCCTGACACAACCTGTGCTTGAACATTGGCCCAACTGGTGCCATCATATTCCAACACACTGGTCACTGAATCCAATGGACTAGTATTGGCAAAATAAAATTGTGCAGTATCTAATGCAACAGGAGGATAACCAACACCAATAGGAGCAGTCGTATTGCTTCGGTTAGCACTGAACATGGCATTCAACACTGCGGTATTGGCAGTTGTAGGATTGGTATTGGCAATGATATAAGCCAAAGGCACAAAGCCTCTTGGTCCAATATTACCTTGTGTTGTTACTTGTAAGGTTTCATTGATAAAACTGTTGACATTGCCACCAATGTCACCATAACTTACAGTTTGATACACCCCAAATTGATTAATCTGTGGTGAGCCAAATACCAAAACATTGGCATTGTAAGCAGTGGCAGCATTGCTGATGACATTGAATTGTCCATTGGCAGTAAAATACTGTGTTAATTGATTCACTGCCGCAATTATGCTATTACCACGGAATGCTTGCACATTGGCAGTTAATGTAACCACATTGCCCACAGGAGCAGGATTGTAAATGCCTTGGTTGTTGGTAATAGTTGATCCTTGTGGATAACTGATACTCATACTGGGTGGCACAGGTGCAGCCACCAACACAGATTGACTCCAGGTCAATGCGGTAACATTGGCAGTGGGATTGCTTTGTGGTGTGGCCGCAGTTGTGGTAGATTGATATACTGCTGAAGTTAAACCAATGTTGGGTTGTGTTAATGTCCAAGTTTCTAATGTAGAATTAGGTGCAGTTTTGTATTGTCTAATAACAATAACACCTGATCCACCATAACCAGTTGGAACAGTATTACCTCCAGAGCCACCACCACCACCTCCAGTATTGGCAGCAGCCGCAGTGGCTTCATTTGAGTTGGCGGCAGTTCCGCCACCTATACCCCCAGTGCCAATTTGTGCTGGAGCAGGACCACTGTTATAGCCACCGCCACCGCCACCAAAATAAGCAACACCACCTGATTGTTGTCCTACCCAGGTAATTTGATTCCAAGGATCAGCAACACCTGGACCACCGTTCACACCACTGTGACTTCCACCTCTACCATCACCGCCCACGGCTGGATAAACAGTATGAACTCCACCTGCACCACCATATGCAATAGCACTAAAAGTTCCACCATTAATGGTTGTTGAACTTGGAGTAACATCACCCCCTGCACCAACAAAGGTAGTGTATGAACCAACTGATAAAGAAACATTACTTAAAACTACAACTTGTCCACCACCACCACCACCAGCAACTACATAACCACTAACTGCGGCAGCACCTGCACCACCACCTCCACCACCTACTAGTAAAATATCCACTACTGCAGGATTATCACTTACTGTAAATGCACCTGCACCACCACCATTGGTAAAAGTGTAAAAAGTATAATCGCCCACAGTATTGACACTGGCAGTTGCGGAACTAATTACAGAATATGGATTTAATGCACTGTTTGGATCCAAAGGAGGAGTTGCCACCAATGTGCTGAAATTATAACTACCGCTATTTTGCAATGGAGTTCTTGGAAATACATTGCTCAGTGTCCAAGCATTTAAGGTAACAATACTTCTTGAATTGCCCGGAGTTCCATTGACCTGTGTATTCACAACACTGGTAACCGCAGTATTGGTAGAAGGTTGTGCGAAAGTAATGGTCAATACATTGGCAGTGGTATTGCTGTTGATTGTGGTCACATTGATTGTGGGATCAGTGGCCTGTTGTTGTATGGTTACCAGGCCTTGTGTGTTGATATTGGCATACAAACTGCTGACCTGCACACTGTTGGTATTGGCAGTGAATGTGGCAGTGATTAAGGTATTGCCAATGGGATAAGTTAGATTACCAAACTGTGGAAATACCACAATGCTGGGATTCACTGATGCAGTAACACCATTGGTTGCTGAACCAGATTGCACAGTGATAACACTAAGATCAATGGCCTGTCCCGGAGTGCTTTGTAAGTAACCAGTGCCAGGAGTAGATGTTCCAATGTAAAATTGAATACGATATCCGCCCAACACACTATAAAATAGATATTTGTTGGTGCTGAATCCTCCAGCAACCTGTGTCCAAGTATAACTGGCAGGATTGTTTACATTTGATGGAGTTTGATCAGCAGTGTCTAAGATACCATAATAGGTAGCACCATTGGGATTGGTACTGAATCCTTGGCTGCCAGTGGCATTGGTAGCATAGCGAATGTTCATCCATCTATACTGCCAGTTGTTGATGTAGCCAGTGGTAGCATTGTAAATACTGCCATTGGGATTGGCCACCAGCACATTGGCGTTGCTGGTACCAAGATTGGTCAATGCATAGTTTAAACTGCTGATAATATCGCCAGTGGGTGAACTGGTATCTAATGCAAAATTTGCCATTTTACCTCGTATCTTGAACAACTGTTACTTGCCAATTTACCGCTGACATTTGCCAGGTATTGGCCGAACTATTACTACTTACTTGAACTGTGACCACACGGGCTTCATTCTGATCAATTTGTGCCCAGGGATTATCAGTCACAATAGGCAGTTCCACAGTGGGTCTAAAGGTAGGAGTTTCAGCCACTGAATCGGCTCCGCCCACAGTGATATCAATATTGCCTTGTCCATAAACTTCAGGATATACACGATGAACCTGCACACTAGCACTATAAGGTTGACCAAAGGTAACATTGTTACGCTGGAACAAGGTAGGTATAGGTTGTCCATTAATAAAACTTGTTCCATAATCTTTCTGTATCAGTTGAACTCCGCCAGCACCCGAACTGTAAACAATTCCGCGGGTAGCATCATTGGCCACATTGCTGAAGAATCTAGGTGCTTCGGTAGCCATGGTTGCCGTTGCGACCTGGCGGGGAGGTTGCCATACATCTAGATCATATCTATATGCCAACATTTGATTGCAATAACCTGTTGAATACAAGTCAGGATAATAAATCTCTATTTGATATTTTTCACTGTTGTGAACCATGAAAATTTGGTTGGTATAGGCACTGTTCAAGTTGTTGTAGAAATAATTCTTTACACGCTGATTGCCAATGGGAGTAAAATTACCACCATCGAATTTCCAAATATCTCTGGCATCAACACCATAAGCAGTATTGTCTACCACTGCCCAGCAGTTTTCATTAATCAAGCCACGACCTTGACTTTGTGGTCTAATACCAAACACAGGAGCCGCAGTTGTTGTATAAGCAATTGGTGAAAACACCACGCAGTCCCAATATGAGAACACATAGAAGTTACCAATCAGGGGAAATCCATCTATCACAGGACCACGCACTGGAATTTCAGTTTCGTTGGCAATGTTATTGATGGTAGGAGCCCAAGTGATAGGTCCTGAATTCAATCCAAAGTTTTGACTCCAACGCACTGTGGTTGGCAAGTATTGCACAGTTCCGCCAGTGACACCTGACACATTACTGTTGTAAACACCAGTTAAATTGCCTGCGATCAACAAGGCACCTAGTGTAGGACTGTTGTATTCTCTAACAAAACCAGCAGTTAAACTTGAATATAAAGGAGTTGTATTGCCAGTGACACTGCTGACTCCCACATCATAATTCCAAGTATAAATTATACCAGTGTCAGGATTGGGATAATCATACACTGCCAATTGTGATGCCGTGGCAGTTAGATACATGGGAGGATTCAACATGTCATTGACAAACAATGTAGATCCATTCCAAGTTGAAGTAATTACAGTACTGTTGTTGTAGCCAGTGAATATACCCACAGGAATAGTGGCAGTGCTATTTCCTAATGTAAATGTAAGATCATTGGCAGGACTAGTTCCGCCTAAGTTAACACCTGATAGTGTAACAGTATCGCCTACTGTATAATTGTGTCCGCCAGTGACTGTGGCAATGGCAGTGGCATTGGCAGTGGTGCCACTAACTGTAAATGTTAAATTGTTAACTCCAGTATTGCCACCAAGACTAGCACCAGCAATAGTAATGATATCACCAGTTCGATAGCCATATCCACCATTAATTGTTGTAATTGTAGTGCTGGTTGAATAGGCATTGGCATTTGCGCTGACAATGATATCAAATGTTGCTGAATGTCCTGATCCATTGCTGGTAAGTTGTGGAACATTTAAATAAATTCCTTGTGCAGTATTGCCAGCCGTACCAGTGATGTTGCCAAATGTGGTGCTACTCACAATGGTACCATTGCTACTGTAGGGTTCATTCACTGCTGATATTGATACATTAAATGTGGCATTGATACCGCCACCTGAACTGCTGACTGCTGGCACATTATAATAAGTGCCTTCACCAGTTGAACTGATATTGCCTTGAAAATTGTTTAATGTGGTGGCATTGGTAATCACACCGCTGATGGTAGTGGGAGTGATATTGCTTAGGCCACCTGATTGGTTCATAGCCCACCAAGAACCTTGTTCTGTGGCCATGATAAACCAATACACATCATTGCTACGAAATCCTGAAGTTACATGTATAACATTGCCAGGAATGCCACTCAATATGTATTCATCACCCAAGACCGATTTGACACTACGCACATCAGTTTCAACATTGTAACCTACATTGTATTCGCTGGCCGCCAGTGCGTTTGAAGGCACATCCGGCGTGAATGTCATATTGGTAAAAGGTGTTCTAATTGGATTGACTGCCATGTTGTTCCTTAACTTACTGCTAGGTTAGTGTCAAACCAACTCCAGCGACTATTTGTTGTATCCCAATAGGCCAATTGTCCGCCATTTTTAGCAGTGCCATTGCTGACCGCAGCCACTTGACCAACAGATCCAGTTATGGCATTCAATGCAGTGGCAGTGTAGGTTGATACTTTTAACAGACTATTGCTACCAGCCACTGTTAGGTTACTGTTGATTGTAACCTGTGCAGTAGTAGTAATAGTATTTGTAGTTGCATTTATATTGAGAATATTACCTACACTGGTATAGATATTGCCACCAACAATGATATTACCTAAAGTAAAAATATCTGTAGTGGCATCTTCAATTTGTATAGCACGCTTGTTGCCAAGCACTGAACGACCGGCAGTTCCACCATTTTCCCAATGGTTAATAATATGCAAACCATACAAATTTGAAATATTTTGCACACCTGCAGTGGTATTACCAAATTGTGCAGTGGGATAATAAGCGCGAGCAATATCAATATAACTTGAGGGTTGTGCTCCTGTTGTCCAAGCACTGTATCCTAATGTTACTTGAACACCAGTTTCATAATTAATATTTAAAGGTCCACTTGATGAAGGTGCCACTTGTGAAGATACAAGCAAAGCAGATTCTGATGACACATTACCAAATCCTGAATATACTGATTGAACAGTTGCCGCAGTTAAATTGGTTGCCGCATTAAAAGTTGTGGGATAGATATTTCCAGTTGATGGCGCCCAGGCACCATAAGTTTGCCCAGTCATAAACACTTCACCAACAATTGGCACATGTCGAATACGATCATTGGCATTCATTGTGGTATTGGCAAGGAAATACTGTCCAAACAATGCAGCTCCATTCAGAGATTGAATAGTTCCACTTTTAGTTGAATATGTTACATTAGTTTGTGTTATAGAACTAGTAGGACCAGCAGTGGTTATGGTTTGAACTCCACCATAATTTGAATATTGTGCTACATTGGGATTTAATGTGCCCGATGTATTAGTGGTTTGGAAAATACTCCATGAATTAGATGCAATAGGATTAATGCCGACACCATTGAATGCCTGTATGTTGGCTGCATAACCACTTGCTCCAGTTGCACCATTGTATAACACATTGCCAGCAAGATTACCTGAGAAATAACGAGAAGAACCCAAGAAGTTTGTGCCAGCAACATTGCCATTGGCAAATATAGTCACAGAATCTGTGGCTCCATTATTGTTAATAAAATGTATATTGTTATTGCCATAAGTGCCAATGCTTAAATCTGTATTGCCAGTGTAGATATATCCAGCACCAGGTAAACTGAAGTTGCCTGTGCCTGAGTATCCACTGCTGTTGATACCCATGTCCATATAACTGCTTTGATCATTGTAGGCAGTATAATCAGCAGTGGCTACGGCACCTGAATTGGTATTCTGAACAGCCACATAAGTGTAACTGTTGGTGTTGTTTTGAAAACTGGCCAATACACCAGAATCTGCTAAAGAAAGATTACCAACGCTGATAGCACCAACTGTGCTATTACTGCTGATAGCCCCACCCAGGACTGAAATATAGTTGGCTTGAATATTGCCTGACACAGTGACGCCAGTGACAGAGATATTGCCTGCGGAGATATTGCCTGTGTATTTTGGCAAATAGGCAGCCACATTGGCATTGCCATATCCAGTGCTGGAAGTTAAAAATGTGGCATTGGCATAGGTTTCATATGCACCTACATTGGCATCAAGTGTATTAAGATGTGTGTAGATAGTGCCTACATTGGCATTATTAGCAATTTCATATGCACCTACATTAGCATCTAATGTGTTTAGATGTGTATAGATAGTGCCCACATTGCTTTGTGTGGCATAGGCGGCATTGGCATAAGTTTCAAATGTGGTTAAATTGTTTTGAACTGTGACAATGGCAGCATTGGCTGCCGTTATATTGGCACGCAGGCCGGAGATTTCAGTTTCTTGCACTGCGGCATTTGATTGCAAACTCACAATGGCCACATTGGCTGCCGTAATGTTGGCATTGATACTTAAGATTGTGGGATCTGATCCTGCAGCCAAATATGCGGCAACATTGGCATTGCTGTAGGTAGATCCCGAACCTGATAGTCCTGTCAAAATGCTAACGCCATTGGCATAATTGATTCGTGAATTGTTAGTTGGTAAAGTTAAATTACCATCATTGGTAAAATTCCAAGTGTATTCAGTTATAGATGGAAATGTTCCACTGGTTATATTGATATTGTAATTGGTACCATCAAAATTTAAACTACCATATCCCACAGATAAATCAACTGCTTGACCGCCATTGATTGATACACTATTGGTCGTCATGACTATTTCTGAACCACCAACTTGAGTAGTTAATGATCCAAAATTACCATTGGCAACAGTTGATCCACCAACATCTGGCCAGTAGATCGAATTCAATGATATTTGTGCATCGGGATTGACACTGGCCAATACTTGATTGCCTGCATTGGTCAAGGCAAAGCCAACAGTTCCTGTGTTGCTTAATAAACTGAGTAGTGTTCCGGCACTGTTTAAAATTGCAACATTGCCTGATTGTTGATACAAACCTGTTGTATTGCCTACCGACACATTTGCATTTGATGTTATTCCGTATAAATTGGGCATTGGCCTAATCCTTTATTATCTTGTTCCAATTCGCTGATCTTTGCGTGGTTGGAATACCGACCAAAGTTTGTTGTGGCCACCTGACCATTTGCCTTTGTTGTTTTGATCTTCAACAGTATCCCAAGCAAGATTGAATTTGGCCAACCAAACTGCGGCATCATCAGCCATCTTGCGTTTGTCATAGTAGTTGTGTAGTGTGCCATAGATATAACCTTCTGGCCATGATTGTAATACAACATTGTTTAGCACAGGAGTTACGCCATCTGTTTCCAAACTGAACAACAAGGGCCATGTGGTAAAGTAATACATGTTGATCACTGCACCTTGAGCCAACACAGGAAGAAATTCATAATATTGTCCCACTTCTGAAAACTTGCCACGATACACTTGTGGAATGTTGTAAGGACTTAGATATTGTTGTTGATCCAACAATTCTGTAATCATATCCCTGTCGCCAATACGATCATAAACCAACCAAGGTCCTGCTCCGCCGCCTTGTGGGCTGGCACCATTACTGTTGTTGAAGAACAGGATGGGTCGATTCATATCAGCCGGAATTGGTACCTGACCATATGTGTTGGCATAGCCAATTGTAGTCCAAGGATTGGTTCTCAAGGCCGGTAATTCAATATTACGCATCATCATCTCAGCAAGAAAAATACACTGTTTGATTTCAGTGCTGTTGCTACTGCCGGTGAAAGATTCTATATAGGCTACCAACGCATTTGCGTCAGGGATCATTGTTGACATTATTTTTTTCCTACAAAATTGGCACCTTGAAAGAAAGCAGTTGCTCCTACAGGTGTTGGGTATGGTACTTCAACTGGGATAGGTAGTTTACCACCAGGGTAACATACAAAAGCATTAAACTCTGTTTCTACCACACGATAAAATTGTGCTTTTAGTGTTCTATCTCGTTTGATGGCAGCCCAGGGCATACCACCAAAGTATCGGTTGCCGATATCTTGTGCTATAACTTCAGGCAATTCCATCCATTTGTAACCAATGGTACCGTCTGGCATCAATGGTGCCAGGGGATCAATATAGCCGGCTTCTGCACGCTTGCGATATTCAGCGCATTGTTCTTGAATATATTCAACATTGAATTGTTCTCTGTGAATTAAGAACTTGTCGCCATCGCGTCGTGTGGTAGTTCGGATATTGCGACTACCATTCCAACCCACTGTTTCCGCACCTGATTTGATGTGCTGATACAATGCATCATTTTTTAGCAATCTATCAGCAATGCCGTTGTCAGTGGTTACTAAACCACCGGCATCTTGACGATGTGCCGCTTCATTGAATTCTGGATCTGAATCGTCCAGATAACTTTTGTCCGTATAATTGGCAAATTCATTATTCATAAGTGTATTTAGTGTCAAAGAGAAAGGGCCCGAAGGCCCTTGTTTCAAACACTATCTAATGGTTTAGATTAGAAACTGTTGTTGTCCCAAGCATTGAGTCTTACAACATTACTTGCAGGACGAGTTCCGCCGATGATGGTACTTGCACCACCGTTACCAGAACCGAAACTTACTGATTGACCGCTTGCACTGATATCGTGTAGAACACCAACACCTGCTGGGTTACGAACAATCAATGTTCCTTCCATGATGAACTGATCCAAACTAGCGTCGGCATTGGCAAAAACTTCGTTGTTAGGTCCTAGGTCACGCAATGAACCC
>JGI26470J50227_1000945_pt1 | contig 10968 bp, 9 predicted proteins | sample FreactTroBogLake_FD_50227 | JGI IMG/M metagenome (IMG submission 50227) | reverse complement strand
GGCTGCATCGACTTGGGCAATGTCATTGATACGGGAATCTTGCTGCCACTGGGCGATGCCATAAAGACCNAGGACTAAAAAGGCGATAGGGGCAGCCCATCGCACGCCTTCCCAGATGGGGTTAGAGTGCGACGACCAATTGCCAGCGTTACCAGCCAGTACGTGCGTACGAACTGGGACTTTTCGGACTTTGCTTACAGCAAGTGCCTTCATTCTGGCGGCGTAGAGGCGGTCTTTAATGCTCGCAGGTAAGTTTTGTGCTCCCTGGCGCAATAGGGCAGCGCTCGCTTGGCCGAAACGGTCAGCTTCTGTAGTGGTCAAATTGTCAATTTTGGCGCGGTTCACAGGGTAATTCCTTTTAATTTCAATGCTTTAGCCAGAGCCTGAGTAGCCCTGGAACAATGCGTTTTGACGCTGCCCTCGCTACAACTCATCGCTTTGGCAGTATCAGTAATACTAAGCTCATCCCAATAACGCATGAGGAAGGCTTCTCGTTGACGGACAGGTAATTTAGATATTTCTGACTCCAAAGCCTGTAAAAGCTGACTTTGTTCCATTTTTTGAGACCCATCTTGATGAATTTGGCTGTCATCGGGGGCGGAAAGTTGCTCTAAAGGGTCAAAATCATCGTTTTCATCAGATTTTTTGCCCATACTGGAAAATAGGGTGACCCAGGCATTTCTGACCTTTTGCCGTCTAAACCAGTCATGAATGCGGTTTTGCAGAATCCGGGTAAAGACCAAAGGAAGCTCGCTTGCGGGGCGATCGCTGTACTTTTCAGCCAATTTGATCATGGCATCCTGAACAATATCCAGGGCAGCATCGTCATCTCGCACAGCGTAGACCGCTTGTTTAAAAGCGCGCTGCTCAATATTGCTCAGAAAGTCAGATAGTTCTTGGGCTGATGCCATGCAATGGATTAGACCTGAATCGGTATTGGTTGGGCTATTTTAGGGGATTGCTATAGAATAGAGGGCTTACTGCCGAGAAACTCATTCAAGAAGTGGATTTTTCTGGCAACAGCGCCGTTCGAACCCGGGTCATAAGCCAGGGACAGAACAGACCAAACAATTTTTTGCCGAAAATTGCAAAGGACGAAAGAAGATGAATACTAGCAGCGCAGAATTTTTAGCTAAAACAGCTAACAAAGACTCAGCCAATCCCAATACCGCAGCTCCCGAAATGATCGGTGCCGAAATGCTCGTGCATGCTTTGCACGCAGAAGGCGTTGAATTTGTGTGGGGCTACCCCGGTGGAGCAGTGCTCTTTATCTATGATGAAATTTTTAAACAGGATAAGTTTGAACACATCCTGGTTCGCCATGAGCAAGCAGCAGTTCATGCTGCGGATGGCTATGCACGTGCAACCGGTAAGGTTGGTGTCGCACTAGTGACATCCGGCCCCGGAGTGACGAATGCTGTTACCGGAATTGCGACAGCGTATACCGACTCGATCCCGATGGTGATCATCAGCGGTAACGTACCTACTTACGCAATCGGAGAAGATGCGTTCCAAGAAGCCGACACAGTGGGTATCACTCGCCCAGTAGTCAAACACAATTTCTTGGTCAAAGACATTAAGGATTTGCCACTCGTTTTGAAGAAGGCTTTCCATATCGCTCGTACTGGAAGACCTGGCCCAGTATTAGTCGATATTCCAAAGGATATCTCCGCAACTAAGGGCCCCTTTGTTTATCCTGAAACACTGGAGATGCGCTCCTACAACCCGGTTGTGAAGGGTCATAGCGGTCAAATTCGTAAAGCGGTGGCTTTATTACAAGAAGCTGAGCGTCCTTATATCTACACCGGTGGCGGCATCATTTTGGCTGACGCTGCGCCAGAGTTAAAAGCATTCGCAGACCTCTTGGGCTATCCCGTTACCAACACCTTAATGGGCTTGGGCGGTTTCCCCGGAACCAGTCCGCAGTTCTTGGGCATGCTGGGTATGCACGGCACGTATGAAGCCAACATGGCAATGCAACACAGCGATGTGTTGATTGCGATTGGTGCGCGCTTCGATGACCGCGTGATCGGTAATACGGCGCACTTCGCAAGCCATCCACGCAAGATCATCCATATCGATATCGATCCATCTGTCATTTCTAAGCGGGTGAAGGTCGATGTGCCAATCGTTGGCAATCTCAAAGAAGTATTACAAGAGATGACTGCGCAGCTTAAAGCCGCAGGTCCTCGTAAGAATGAGGCCAAGCTCGCAGCATGGTGGGCACAAATTAACGAATGGCGCAAAAAAGATTGCTTGAAGTATGACGAGCAGTCGCAAATTGTGAAGCCACAGTATGTAATCCAAAAGCTCTGGGAACTTACTGGTGGTGATGCCTTTATTTGCTCTGACGTTGGTCAACATCAAATGTGGGCAGCGCAGTTCTATAAGTTTGATAAACCCCGTCGCTGGATTAACTCGGGCGGTCTTGGCACTATGGGCGTCGGCTTGCCTTACGCTATGGGCATTAAGAAAGCCTTCCCAGATCAAGATGTTTTCACGGTTACCGGTGAGGGCTCAATCCAGATGTGTATTCAGGAGCTGTCAACCTGTAAGCAATACAACACACCCGTGAAGATCGTCTCTTTGAACAACCGCTACTTAGGTATGGTTCGTCAATGGCAGGAGCTCACTTATAACAAACGCTATTCCAGCTCCTATATGGACTCTTTGCCAGACTTTGTGAAGTTGGCGGAAGCCTTTGGACACGTTGGTATGCGCATTGAGAAAAAGTCGGATGTCGAGGGCGCGCTCAAAGAAGCCATTCGCCTCAAAGATCGCACGGTATTCATGGATTTCCAAACTGACCCAGAGGAAAACGTTTGGCCCATGGTGCAGGCTGGTAAGGGCATTAGTGAAATGCTCTTGGGTAGCGAGGATCTCTGATGCGACACATTATTTCTGTTTTATTAGAGAACGAACCGGGTGCTTTGTCTCGCGTAGTGGGTCTATTCTCGGCTCGCGGTTACAACATTGAGACCCTCAGTGTTGCGCCTACAGAGGATTCCTCCTTATCGCGCATGACCATCGTGACAGTTGGCTCTGAAGACATCATTGAACAAATTACCAAACACCTCAATCGCTTAGTTGAAGTGGTCAAGGTCTTTGATTTGACTGAAGGTCCTCATATTGAGCGTGAGTTGATGATGATTAAGGTTCGTGCAGTCGGTAAGGAGCGCGAAGAGCTAAACGTACAACTGATATTTTCCGTGGCCGCATTATTGATGTGACCGATAAGAGCTACACGATTGAGCTGACCGGTGACGGCATGAAGCTGGATGCATTTATTGACTCGATCGATCGCGCCTCTATTTTGGAGACAGTTCGTTCCGGCGGTTCAGGCATCGGTCGGGGCGAACGGATTTTGAAGGTCTGATTTTTTTAACTGATTCATTACAAAGTAGCAAATATTTTTCACACAAGGAAAGAGCATGAAAGTTTTTTACGATAAAGACGCTGATTTGTCCCTCATTAAAGGCAAAAAAGTCACCATCATTGGTTACGGTTCACAAGGTCATGCACATGCCTTGAATCTGAATGATTCTGGTGTCAAAGTCACCGTAGGCCTACGTAAAGACGGCGCCTCTTGGAAAAAAGCAGCAAACGCAGGCTTGGCGGTGAAAGAAGTCGCTGAGGCCGTTAAGGATGCAGATATCGTGATGATGTTGTTGCCTGATGAGCAAATTGCCGAGGTTTACAACAAAGAAGTGCATGGCAATATCAAGCAAGGCGCTGCTTTAGCGTTTGCTCATGGCTTTAACGTTCACTACGGCCAAGTACAACCCCGCGCAGATTTGGATGTGATCATGATCGCTCCTAAGGCGCCTGGCCATACTGTGCGTGGAACTTACGCCCAGGGTGGCGGTGTACCCCATTTGATCGCTGTGTACCAAGACAAATCGGGTGCTGCTCGTGATATCGCTTTGTCGTACGCAACTGCTAATGGCGGTGGTCGTGCCGGCATTATCGAAACCAACTTCCGCGAAGAAACTGAGACTGATTTGTTTGGTGAGCAGGCGGTTCTGTGTGGTGGCGCAGTTGAGTTGATTAAGGCTGGCTTTGAGACTTTAGTTGAAGCGGGCTATGCCCCAGAAATGGCTTACTTTGAGTGCTTGCATGAGCTCAAGTTGATTGTGGACTTGATCTACGAGGGCGGTATTGCCAATATGAACTACTCCATCTCCAATAATGCCGAGTATGGTGAGTATGTAACTGGCCCACGCGTTGTTACTGAAGATACCAAGAACGCGATGCGTCAGTGTTTGAAAGATATTCAAACTGGTGAGTACGCAAAGAGCTTCATCCTGGAAAACAAAGCCGGTGCACCTACTTTGATTTCTCGTCGCCGTCTCAATGCTGAGCATGATATTGAAATCGTGGGCGCTAAATTGCGTGCCATGATGCCTTGGATTGCGAAGAACAAATTGGTTGATCAAACCAAGAACTAATTAGTCCATAAGCGAGACCCTGAAAAGATGATGTATCCACACCCCCTGATTGCTAAAGAAGGTTGGCCCTATTTGGCAGTCTTGGGAGTGACGACATTAGTTGCCCACTCTTTGGGTGGCTTTACTTGGTCATGGCCTCTTTGGATCCTGTTTTTCTTTGTTCTCCAATTCTTTCGTGATCCTCAACGCATTGCTCCACTGGGGCGTGATTTAATTCTTTCTCCTGCTGATGGTCGTATTGTGGTGGTTGAGGTCACTCAAGACCCCTATGCCAAACGTGAGGCTTTGAAGATTAGTGTCTTCATGAATGTCTTTAACGTTCACTCTAATCGCAGTGCGGTGAATGGCCTGATTAAAGAGATTCAATATTTTCCAGGTAAGTTCGTCAATGCTGACCTGGATAAGGCCTCCTTAGAGAATGAACGTAATGCCATGGTGATCGATGCCAACGGTCAGACAGTGACCTTGGTGCAGGTAGCTGGTTTGATCGCACGCAGAATTCTTTGCTATGTGCATGTGGGTGACCGACTCAAAGCAGGGGAGCGTTATGGCTTTATCCGCTTTGGTTCTCGAGTGGATGTGTATTTACCATTGACTGCGGTTCCTATGGTGAGTGTGGGCGATCGAGTGTATGCAACTAATACTGCCTTAGCCCGTTTACCTGGCTTAGATTAAAGAATTGAGAATGCCAACTTTTAGACGCCGTGGTCGTATAGAGAGAAGCCGTACTTCTCGCTCTCACTTTAAGGATTCTGATGATCGCTTAGCAGCAGNNCTGGGTGATCCNCTAGATTACGAAGTCGAAGAAATTGTGCATCATCGNCCCCGCAACAAAGGCATTTATTTATTGCCTAATGCGTTTACCACTGCNGCCTTATTCAGTGGCTTCTTCGCGATTGTGAATGCGATGAATCACGAATTTGCTATTGCAGCCATCGCGATTTTTGCTTCACTGGTTTTAGATGGCATGGATGGCCGTATTGCTCGTATGACCAATACCCAAAGCGCCTTTGGTGAGCAATACGACTCATTGGCGGATATGGTTTCATTTGGTGTCGCCCCCTCTTTAGTTGCTTATGAGTGGGTCTTGAAAGATTTGGGTAAGTGGGGCTGGTTAGCCGCATTTACTTACTGTGCTGGTGCCGCTCTGCGCCTTGCCCGCTTTAATGTCAATACGCACGTGGTAGACAAGCGTTTCTTTCAAGGTTTGCCTAGCCCTGCAGCAGGTTCACTTTTAGCGGGCTTTATTTGGTTGGCTGATGACAATAAGATCCCAGTTCAGGATTACGCGATTCCTTGGGTCACTTTTTTGATTACGGTTTATGCAGGCTTAACAATGGTCTCCAATGCAAAGTTCTACAGCGGTAAAGCATTGGATGTGCGCTACCGAGTGCCTTTTGGCGTGATGGTTCTGATGATTCTGGGCTTCGTTCTGATCTCCACCAATCCACCCCTGACTTTATTTGGCTTCTTCGTGATTTACTCCATCTCCGGCTATGTCATTTGGGCCTGGGAAATGATCAGCCCTAAACGATTTGGCTAATCCCTAAATTTTGGGGTATAGTAAAACCATGTTGATGAATTTCTCACTTTTAACCGGCCTCCTTCTAGCACTAAGCCTAAAGCTTGGGGCGGGTAAGGCCTGAGTTGATGAGACACTAATTATTCATTAACCACCACATACCAGCCCCAGCAATTTGCTGGGGTTTTTTATTTTCAAGAGCGTAGTTTTGAATCGGAGAGTAGCAATGAACGACAAAGTAATCATTTTTGACACCACCTTGCGTGATGGCGAGCAGTCGCCTGGCGCCTCTATGACTAAAGATGAAAAGGTGCGGATTGCCCGTCAATTAGAGCGACTCAAGGTTGACGTGATTGAAGCTGGCTTTGCTGCCAGCTCAGAGGGCGACTTCGCAGCAATCGCTGCGGTTGCAGCTGCTGTGAAAGACTCTGTGGTGTGCTCACTCGCTCGCGCTAATGAGAAAGACATTACTCGTGCATCAGACGCTTTAAAGCAAGCCAATGCCAAACGTATCCATGCCTTTATCGCTACTAGCCCTTTGCATATGGCAGTTAAATTGCGGATGTCGCCTGAGGACGTTTTAGAGCAAGCAAAGCGATCGATCCGCTTTGCCAGAAACTTGGCTAGTGATGTCGAGTTCTCAGCAGAGGATGGCTATCGATCTGAGATAGATTTCTTGGCAAGGGTAGTGGAGGCCGTGATTAATGAAGGTGCTACCACCATTAATATTCCCGACACCGTAGGCTATGCAATCCCTGAGTTATACGGGAACTTTATTCATACCTTGCGTAGCAAAGTACCCAACTCGGATAAAGCAATTTGGTCAGTGCATTGTCACAACGACTTAGGTATGGCGGTTGCCAATTCTTTGGCTGGCGTCAAGATCGGCGGTGCGCGACAAGTAGAGTGCACCATCAATGGCTTGGGTGAGCGTGCGGGGAATACTGCTTTAGAAGAAGTGGTGATGTCTTTGCGCACCCGTAAAGATTATTTTGACTTAACGTGCGGTATTGATGCGACCCAAATCGTGCCAGCCTCTAAATTGGTTTCACAAATCACTGGCTTTGTTGTTCAGCCCAATAAAGCCGTAGTTGGTGCGAACGCTTTTGCGCATGCATCTGGTATTCATCAAGACGGCATCTTAAAAGCCCGCGAGACCTATGAAATCATGCGTGCCGAAGATGTGGGTTGGTCTACCAATAAGATTGTGTTGGGTAAATTATCGGGTCGTAATGCATTCAAGCAACGCTTACAAGACTTGGGTATCGCTATTGAGTCTGAAGAGGAGATGAACGAGGCCTTTGTGCGCTTTAAGGCTTTAGCAGACCAGAAGGTCGATATTTTTGATGAGGACATTATTGCCATCATGTCTGACTCCGCTGCGTCTGAGAAAGCTGAGCATTATCAGTTTATTTCTTTGAGTCAGCATTCCGAAACAGGCGCACGTCCTAAATCAACCATTACATTCCGGATGGGTGATCAAGAAGTGCGCTCTGAAGCCGAGGGTAATGGCCCAGTGGATGCNAGNCTGAATGCAATTGAAGCTCAGGCGAAGAGTGGGGCNGAGCAGTTACTCTATTCAGTGAATGCAATTACCTCCGGAACCCAGTCGCAGGGTGAAGTCACAGTCCGCTTGGCGAAGGGTGGTCGAATCGTTAATGGCGTGGGCACCGACCCCGACATCATTGCGGCATCGGCCAAAGCCTACTTGTCGGCTTTGAACAAATTGCATGATCCAAGCCAAGCGAAGCTCAATGCCCAAATGACGCCTTAAAAATGGGAATATTTCATAAAGCATTGATTTAATTGATCTTTTTAAGATAATTAACCCCAAATCGAGGAATTTGTCCTCCCAAGGGCATTTGGGGTGTATCTGCTACAATTCGAGGGCTTTGATTTTTAAAGCTTTTTTGTTTATTTGTTTGTTTTTTAATCGCACGACACCAAATGGGTGAAAGCTCAGGTGATCGCAAGTTAGGAGTAGAAAAATGGCAGTTGCTGATATTAAAACGGCGGAAATCGTCAAAGAAAATGCGCGCAGCGCAAACGATACGGGTAGTCCTGAAGTGCAAGTTTCATTGCTCACAGCCCGCATCAATGAATTAACCCCCCATTTCAAGGCTAACGCCAAAGACCATCACAGCCGTCGTGGCTTGTTGAAGATGGTTTCACGTCGCCGCCGTCTTTTGGATTACCTCAAAGGCAAAGACTTGGGACGCTATCGCGCATTGATTGAGAAATTAGGTCTCCGTAAGTAATTCTTATTGGTATTGCTATGCCATCTTCCTTAGGATTGTTTCTTTATGGATTCGGTCTTAAGCAGATGGCATGTTTTTGAGTGCTTCAAGATTATTTGTGTAGGGGATCGTGTCATTCCAATGAGTTTCTGAGTGCTGTACTTAGAGTCTCCCTGGAATGGCATCCCTTGTAATCTTCAAACGCTCCAGTGTTGTCGTGACACTGCTTTATCCCGCGACAAGCGTCATGCTCATGTGAGCNTGGCGTGAACAATTTGGAGAAGATCAGAATGACTATGTTTAAAAAAGCAGTAAAGAGTTTTCAATGGGGCAATCATCAAGTCACTATGGAAACCGGCGAGATTGCTCGTCAAGCAGGTGGTGCCGTAATCGTTAACGTTGATGACACTGTTGTGATGGGCACTGTCGTTGCCTCCAAGACAGCCAAGCCAGGCCAAGACTTTTTTCCACTCACTGTTGATTATTTAGAGAAGACTTACGCCGCGGGCAAAATCCCTGGTGGCTTCTTCCGTCGCGAAGGCCGTCCATCAGAGGGTGAGACTTTGATCTCCCGTTTGATTGATCGTCCAATTCGTCCATTATTCCCCGAAGGTTTCTATAACGAAGTTCAGGTTGTAGTGCATGTGTTGTCTATCAACCCAGAAGTTCCTTCCGACATTCCTGCTTTGATCGCTGCCTCTGCAGCCTTAGCTGTTTCTGGTATTCCTTTCAGCGGTCCAGTTGGCGCAGCCCGCGTGGGTTACACCAATGGCCAGTATTTACTGAATCCAACCCGCACAGAGCAAACCACCAGCGAACTCGATTTGATCGTTGCGGGTACTCAAGCTGCGGTATTGATGGTGGAATCAGAAGCCAATCAATTATCNGAAGAGATCATGTTGGGTGCAGTGGTGTTCGGTCATGAGCAAATGCAAACCGCCATCAATGCAATTAATGATTTAGTTCGTGAAGCTGGCAAANCCGAGTGGGACTGGCAGCCTGCGCCTAAAGATGAGCCATTGATCGCAAAGATCACTNCCTTAGCTGAAGGTCCATTGCGCGAGGCTTATCAAATTCGTCAAAAGAGCGCGCGTTCAGAGAAGCTCAAAGCCACTACTAAAGAAGTGTTGGCGAAGTTGGCACAAGAGGGTGAAGTCGACGAAGTTGCGGTTGGCAACATCATGTTCGAAATCGAAGCCAAGATTGTGCGTAGCCAGATTTTGAATGGTGAGCCACGTATCGATGGTCGCGACACTCGCACTGTTCGCCCAATCGAAATTCGGAATGGCGTATTACCACGTACCCACGGTTCAGCATTGTTTACCCGCGGTGAAACTCAGGCTCTCGTTGTAGCAACACTAGGTACGGCGCGTGATGAGCAAATCATTGATGCACTCGAAGGTGAGTACCGTGATCGCTTTATGTTCCACTACAACATGCCTCCATTTGCTACCGGTGAAACTGGTCGCGTTGGCAGCCCTAAGCGTCGCGAAATCGGTCACGGCCGTTTAGCAAAGCGCGCATTGATTCCAGTATTACCAAGCCCAGAAGACTTTGCATACAGCATCCGTGTGGTTTCAGAAATTACGGAGTCCAATGGTTCTTCCTCAATGGCTTCTGTTTGTGGTGGTTGCTTAGCCATGATGGATGCCGGTGTTCCTGTTAAGGCGCACGTTGCAGGTGTAGCCATGGGCTTGATTCTTGATGGCAATCGTTTTGCGGTCTTAACCGATATTCTCGGTGACGAAGATCACTTAGGTGATATGGACTTTAAAGTAGCGGGTACCGCTAACGGTATTACTGCTTTGCAGATGGATATCAAAGTACAAGGTATTACCAAAGAGATCATGCAAGTAGCCTTGGCGCAAGCTCAAGAGGGTCGTTTGCATATCCTGAGCAAGATGCAAGAAGCGATGGGTTCAGTTCGCACTGAATTATCAGCACATGCACCACGCATGGTCAGCTTCAAGATTCATCCAGATAAGATTCGTGAAGTCATTGGTAAGGGTGGCGCAACAATTCAGGCGCTCACTAAAGAGACTGGTTGCAGCATCGACATTAAAGATGATGGAACCGTAACCATTGCTTCTACTAGTGCTGAAGGTATGGCTGAAGCAAAAGCCCGTATCGAAGGTATTACTGCTGAAGCTGAAGTAGGCAAGATCTATGAAGGCCCAGTAGTGAAGTTGCTAGAGTTCGGCGCCTTGGTCAATATTCTTCCTGGTAAAGATGGCTTGCTCCACATCTCGGAAATTTCTACTGAGCGTGTGAAGGAAGTGAAAGACTATTTGCAAGAAGGTCAGATCGTTCGCGTGAAACTCTTGGCTGCTGATGAGCGCGGTCGTCTACGTCTCTCGCTCAAAGCCGCTATGGCAGATGAGGGCGGCACGATTGAGCCCTTAGCTGGCAGCACCGCTGCTGAAGGTGCAGAGGCTGCACCCATCTCGGAAGAATCTAACTAAGTATTTCATTCGAGGTTTGTCATGCGCGTAATGGAAATCAAAGAGTTTGGCGCACCAGAAATGCTGGTGTCTGCCACTCGCCCAGACCCTGTAGCTCCGGCTGCAGGCTCGGGTGAGGTCTTAATTCGCGTTCTTGCTGCTGGCATTAACCGTCCAGATGTACTGCAACGCAAGGGGCATTACCCTGTACCTGCTGGTGCATCGGATATTCCGGGTCTAGAAGTGGCTGGAGAAATTGTCGGTGGTGATTTAGCGCATGCGGACAATGCTTTTGGCTTGAAGCTTGGCGATAAGGTATG
>JGI26470J50227_1000944_pt1 | contig 10976 bp, 10 predicted proteins | sample FreactTroBogLake_FD_50227 | JGI IMG/M metagenome (IMG submission 50227) | reverse complement strand
GAGAGTCTGCGCGAGACTCTCCGGCGAATTCGAATCCGGCTGGAATCGTCGGCGGGGCAAGTCGAGGCGGAGTTCGGTCTGGGGGTACGGCTAGGAGAGGCAGACTTAGTGAAGACGGTGAGTCTTTATCTTCAGGAGAATTATCGCCAACCCTACTCGCTGGAACGCCTCGCCGAAACCTTTGGCTGCAAGACCGCGTACCTCCTGAGGCTGTACCGCAAGACCACGGGAAGCACGCCTACGCAGGATCTGATCCACCTTCGCATTGAAAAGGCGAAACGTCTTCTGCTAGGCCATCCTCAGCTCGAGGTCAAGCAGGTGGCTATCGCTGTCGGCTACGAAGATCCGCTGTACTTCTCTCGTCTGTTCAAGAGGGAGACAGGCCTCAACCCGACGGCCTTCAAGGATTCGATGAAGCGGACCTAGCTTGGTGTACCTCCGGATCGCAAGGCTCGGTTTCCCTCGTTGTCGGCTATGAATTCCTGGCTCAAATCAACAGGAATTGCTCCGGATCTGATTCTGTCCATCCGGCCCATCCCGTGATCCGGTCACATTTCTTGTTCCTGAAGATTTGTGAGACATCACATTCGTTTGGTGTCCCACAAGGTGCTGGCCTTTGGAAGGTGGGCCCCAACCGAGGGGAAATGGATCATCGAGAGCTGCCGCTCTCGACGGACTTACAAAGCTTGTCGACCGATTATTGGGACACGACGCTGACTCGGTGCCAGGCGGGATCTTTGGCGGCCGCGGCCATGTTCGCCCTGCGGGCGTCCACTCCTGCCAGGAACTGCGCGGGCGTCGTGGCACCGGCCAGCATCTGTTCAAAGTCGGCCTCGATCTCCATCCATTGCCCCATGACGTATTTCACCCCGCCCTGAAAAGGCTCGCCGCCAAGGTGCGATGTCTCGAAAAATCCGGTCTCATTGGGCTGAAGAGGAACTAACTTGGTGGGGAACGAGAGGCTTGTGCCTTCGGGCTGTTCTGCGGCATAGCGGTCAAGGTTGTCCTGGCGAGTTAAGAACCTGAAGAACTGTAGGACGGCATCGGGGTCCCGGCTTTTAGAGTTGCCGAACCAGGTCGGCGCTGATCTCTCGATGCTGACTGTCTGGTTGTCAAGCCAGGGAATGGGGAACATTCCCCAGGTACTGGCCCCAGAGTCTGGATTGGACTTGAGCACGCTTCGCGAGAATCCAATCTTGTTGAGCGTCATGGCGGCGGTACCGGAAATGAGGGCGGTCTTGGCGCCTTCGATGGTGTTTGCCATAAAATTGGCGCCGAAGTAACCCAGATGCATAGCCTTGAGGATTTGATCCAGAGCTTGATAGAAGGGCCGGTAACTGGCGAAGGTCTCTGTGTCCGAGTTCAACCGTTGATAGAGACCCGGATCTCTCTCTTCGAACGTTGCTCCCAGCTCAAAGAACGTGAGAGACGAATGCCAGCGGCTGGCGCCCGGTTCGTAGACAGGTGTGATCCCCGCTTGTTTGATCCGCTCGCAGACAGCCAGAAATTCCTTGGTGGTCTTTGGAACAGAAAGACCGAGCCGTTTGAAGATCTTGTCGTTGTAGGTGTAGACCCAGCCGGTGCGGTCGTCCCAGAGGACCAAGCCATACATGCGGCCGTCGTGCGAAACTGTGGGGAGCCAATCCGGCTTGAGGCGTTTGGCCCACTCCTCACCGGTCAGGTCGATGCAGTATCTCCGAGGATCGATCTCGCCGCCTAGGTACCACTTCGTCGACTGCATGATGAAAATATCGGTGGTCTCACCCGAGTTCAGAATGGTCTCGAGGGCCCGGAAGTACACATGAGGTGCGTAATTTGAGAAGGAAACCTTGATACCGGTTTCCTTCTCAAATTGTTTCGCGTTCTCGCCGATGACGTCATAGACCCAGCCGTCCGAAGCGATGACCTGTATAGTTCGACCTTGGCCGGGGGGGCTGCCCACCTTGAGATCGTTACAACTCAACAGCAGCCAACTGCTCAGGATTACGCAAAATAATGGCCAGATTGGAATGTTCAGTGAGAATCGAGGCCGTACGACCATGAAAGGATTATAGCACGGCGAGAGAAACCTGAGACCCTAGAACTCTGGTGGAGAAACGCGAGACGGAAGATCATGGGCCGGGTCGGAGAGCAGTTCGACAAGTCACGAAAGCCAGTGGGTAGTATTCAGCGGTTGACCTGATTCCAGAAGGCGTGCAGGCCGAGTCCGCGTCGTTTCTGGGGATCATGGTCGATCGCCATGGTTGCGAGAGCCAACTTAAGGTGGGGGCGGACGGGTTCATAGCGTATCGGTGATTTTCCCTCGTCCTCGGTGAAGACGAAGCCGCTCCCCGGAGCCCCTTGAAAGACTTCGCGCGCCAACTCCGCTTCCACCGGGACAAGCCGTCCCTTCCGATTCTTGGTCTGGACCAACTCCGCAACCGCCCCACGACTGTGTCACGCGCAACGAGCAAATGGCCTTGGTCCACTCCAAGCGGTCGACTTCGAGACCCTGGAGCTCCCCTGCCCGGAGCCCAGTCCAGGAGGCGAGGAGCCCCATGCGGCACTCAATCGGGTGCTTCAGCTAAACGCCTCCGGGACCGCCCCTCTCGAGGAGAGGTTGGTGAACCTTCTGTGTTTCCATGACGGGTTTAGCCCGGGCGCAAGGATTCTTGCTGAGGTATCCGAGTCTGACTGCTTCCGCAAGCATCGTCGACAACGTCGCAACCGCCGTGTTACGGACCCGAGGGCTCTCCGGGAGGGTCCGACGCCAATCCTCGGTCCCCTTGGGGGTGATCGCCCCCAAAAGAACCGAGGCAAAGGTAGGCAAGAGGTTCTTTCGGAGTCGAATGCCACACAGGGTACGGTAGGATGGCTTGAGCTGGAACCCGCGCTCAGCTTCGGTACAGGTGTAGGGACAGTCTGTCCCCCACCACCATTTGGCGAAGACTCCAAAGAGAACGCCAGGGGACGGAACCTCTGAAATAATTTCAGACGGGGTACGAACCAGGGACGGGGTGGGACAAGGCAACCGCGAACCAGGCGGTCCTCGCAGAACCCTTCCGCAGCGTCTCGGTTAGTTTTTCCAGGAAAGAATTCTCTGCGTTTCATTGTGACCGGGTCCCAGACTCGGTACCGGTGGCACTTTTTGCCGTCCATTCGGGTCCGGCGGACGAGTCGATAAGGAGGGGTTATTTGCCAAGGAAAGGACTGGGGCTTCGTGGCCTGGCATCCGTGCCAAGCCAGCCGCCCAGGGCGACCCGCTGTCGCGCGCATCCTGGCGCGCTCTCCCTCGACGGCACCTGCGGTGCCTCTGGCTCGGCGCGGGTCGCCATTCGAGTCCTTTCCTGGGGGTTGATGCTTGCCTATGCCTTGTTGTGTTTAATTATATTTCCTGAATAGGGTTGCGCGTCAAGCTCGGTGAGGGTTTGTGCTCTCCCCTGCACCGCCGTGGCTGGGTATGTTGCCGCAATTGGTGGGGAACAGGTGGGAGCACCTCTTTCAGGGCTCCTTGAATGCCTCGACAGTTCCCGAAGGGAATCACGCTGTCGGCTAGGTCGATGATGTCCATCGGTTCCGCTCGGACCACTCAATATAAATAACGTTAATGAACCTTCATCGGCTGTTAATGGATCAGTCCGCGAAGGTCGGGGCATCCTTTCCACGAACACAGGGGGTTCCATGCCAAGAGTCGCGATCATCATTTTCATGCTCTTGGGGGCCCTGTCTCTGTTTGCGCAGGATCTCATGTCCATCACATTCCTGGACCAGGATCTGGGGACACCCATCGAGGGAGTCCAGGTCAGGGTCGCGGGATTGAAACTGGTGAGCGACGCCAGTGGGCTCGTCTCCTTTCCAGCGATTGCTGGCAAGGAACGAGTGCTTTTGACGGCGCTGATTCCAGGCTACAGGGTGGCGAAGAAAGTCATCACAGTGGCTGATAGGGCCATTACTGTGAAGCTTTCGCTGGAAGGAACCGTCGAGGGCGAGGAACTGGTGGTTCGCAGCACCAAGCCGCGGCAAACGGATGCCCAACCGGGGGTTTCCCAGGTGATCTCCAGCGCTCAGATTCAGACTCAAACCATGGGGATCGTTGAGGATGCCTTTTCCGCGGTGAAGACGCTTCCCGGAGTGGGATACGCGGGCACCTTCAACTCGAGGCCATCCATCAACGGAGGGGATCCCAACGAGACTGTCGCGACTCTCGACGGCGCATACATCCTCGACCCCTACCAGTGGCAAGGTGCCGTTACGATGTTCAATCCCGATATGGTGGACTCGATCAAGCTTTCCACTGGCATTATTGGAGCCCAATACGGAGAAGTCATGTCGGGACTACTAGAAGTGACTTCCAAGACTCCCCAAGATCAAGATCCTCACGCCGATATCGGTCTGTCGACCACCGGCCTTGACGTCTTCTACCAGCAAGCTTTTGTAGAGAATGCCGGAATCCTTCTGGGAGGGAAAGTTACGTGGCTGGAGGTTCCGTTGTACCTCATAGGACAAAGCACCCTATTCTCCACGGCCCCCAACATCCGAAATGGAACGGCTAAAGTCTATTGGAACCCAAGCCCCACGGTCAGGTGGAATTTGAATGCCAACATGGATACCGACGGAGTAGCCATCAAACTGGGAAGTTTCGATTTCAACATTTCGGATTCCCAAGTGCTCGTGTCGTCCGACCTAAAAATTCTGATGGACACGAATCTGCTGTGGAACGCCATGGTGAGCTACAACAGCTTGAACAACAAGACAGGCTTCCAAGGGGAAGACCGCTTCAACTCGAGTTTGTCCCAGCATTCGTTCACAGACCTGACGGACTTCCGCTACCAGGCTCGCTCGAGCTTTGACTGGAATCCCACCGAAGGCCAGGTCATCAGCTATGGTGTGGATGAGATGTGGGAGACCTGGTCAAAGACCTTCGACAGTCTCACCTATCCCAACGACGCCACCAACGATTTCACACCCAAATCGAACTTCTCGAAGGTGACTGGGAAGAACACGATTGAGTCTGGCTTCTATGTCAACGACGCTTTCACGGTGATTTCTGGAACTCTGACAGGCGAAGGAGGATTGCGCGTCGATCACGCGGTCGTGTTCGGGGGCGGGGAAGTCTTGCAAACCATCCCAGTTCTCAATCCCCGCATCCGAATGAACTGGACGTTTCTGAAGGACTGGGGCGGCCTGATGTCCCTAGGGGTGAATGGAGGGACCGGCCTTTACTCGCAATTTCCCGCCGACAATCCCCTCCTCGACAATAAGTATGGAGTCAAGAGTTTGGAGGTAGGACCGACTCGAGCTTGGTTCAATGTCGTTGGCTTGGACGCTACCGGCCGGGACGAAGAGACGCTGAGTTTCCAGGCGTATACCAAGGACTACATGAACCGGTTCTATTCCACAACCGGGGCGGGTAGCGACTCAATTCTCAAATACGACGGTACCGGATACGCTTATGGGTTCAACGTCGGTTTGAAAAAGAACACCCTCTTTTGGGATGTCTCCCTGAGTTACTCGTTCGATGAGACAGAACTCTACAATCCCGGCGGTACCGGACTGAACGCCGAGGATTGGAGGAGCCCCCTGGGTTCCTGGTATGCCCCCGCTTACCAAGTCGAGCACACTTTCTACCTCGACCTCACGTTGAAGCCAAACCAGGAGTTTTCCTTCTTCATGCAGGGAACCTTGGCGTCAGGGTCACCCACAGAATCGAAGGGGCGGACCAACTGGCAATATCCGATTGACCTCAAAGCGGACTGGCATGGATTCTATCCAGACTCCAAGGTCCGCTGGGAATTCTACGCTGGATGTGAGGACGTTCTGGCGCTGCTGTACTTTGTTCGGTCAACGACGGGGGCGTCGTTCTCGACAGGGTTTCCCATACCCTCGGTCGGTTCCAAGTTGAGCTTTTAGGAGCGTTGCCATGTTAGGACGAACTGCCGTCTTGTTGCTTTCTGTTTTGCTCTTTGCCAGCGGTTGTGCCACTGCCCCAAGAGCGATAAACCCCACTTTGATTCTTCATTGGGACAAATCCAAGAACCCGGTCTCCTCGTTTCATTTCACGGGCGGCCTTTTGGGGAGTGCCACACTGGACGGGGTCGCCTCGGTGGGACCCGACGCAACGTGGACCGTGATCCTCACAAGGCTTGAGTGGTTCAACAACTGGCCCAACGGATGGACTCAGGCAACGTTCTTGCTCGACGGAACGGGAGTGCTCTACAGCGACGGCAATTCATGGACTCTCAGGATCGAGAAGATGCCCAGTCTGGATGTCCCTGAGAACGCATCGATCCGGTATTTCGACACCTATGTTCGAGGCGACAACGGTCTCGCCGAATTCTCCCATCGGTGGGAGAGGATTCAAGCTGTGACCGCGGATCTTTTGATCCAAAAGTTCCAACCATTGCCGGGGAGCAAGGCATTCGAACAGTACTTGTTTCCGGAAGTCTACGGCTACAGCAGCCCGTCCCAACCAGGACAAAACCTCTCTCCAGTGTTGGGGATTGAATGGAATAAAAAGTATACCGAGGATCACTTTCCAGAAAGACTCTGGGCCCCCAGGAACTCGGGATCTCTGTACCGGGACTATCAGGAGTCTCCAGGGCTTTGGTATTTGGCGATGGCTTGGGCCCAGATGGGGGAACCGGGGAAAGAAATCCAGGTGCAGATCAGAAAGTAGCCCAGTCAAATTTTTAAGAAAGGATGTTTGCAATGTTTAACAATCTTCTCGGCATGAATCCCGTCATCATCTTTGTGCTGATGACGCTTGTATGGTTCTCTTTGGCTTCGTGGACCGTCATGATTTCGAAACTCCTTCAGATTGGAACGTGGACCAAGCGGAACAGTGAGTTCCTGGAGGTGTTTGAGTCCATCCCCAATCCGCTTCGCTGGGAAGGCGATTGGGATGCATTCGCTACGGCACCCATAGGTTCGGTCTTCTTGAAAGGCCGTGCTTCGGCGAGGCATGGAGGAACCGTCGAGAGCGTCGACCGATCTCTCAGGAAGATCTCGACTCTCGAAATCGCAACCATGTCCAAAAGCGTTGGCTTTCTTGCGACGACGGCGGCAACTACCCCCTTTATTGGTCTCTTTGGTACGGTCTGGGGGATCATGAACGCTTTTCAAGGGATCGGAGAGGCCGGTTCGACTTCGCTCGCCGTGGTAGCGCCGGGAATCTCCGAGGCCCTGGTCACCACGGCCATCGGATTGGCGGCTGCGATTCCAGCCTTGCTCGGGTACAACTTTCTCCAATCACGACTCCAAGTTCTCGTGACGGAAATTGACAATTTTTCAGGAGACTTTCTCACTTTGTTTGAAAAAGTCCGCATGGAGTAGGAGGCCGATCATGGATTTTCAGCGTCAAGGAAGATCGGGCAGAGCTCCCCTCTCACAGATCAACGTCACGCCTCTCGTCGATGTCATGCTCGTTCTTCTCATCGTTTTCATGGTTACGGCGTCCCTGGGCCAGCAAGGAATCACCATCAACCTGCCCCGGGCCAAGGCAACGCCCCTGTCGGTGGCCGACGATCGCATCACCGTTTCGATGGACGACAAGAAGCACATCTTCATCAACGCCGAACAGGTGGATCGCGGTGAACTCACTCGGCGACTGGATGCACTCTCCGGCACCCGCAACGACAAGACTGTCTTCCTCAAGTCGGACAAGACTGTTTCCTACGGCGACTTCATCGAGATCGTTTCACTGATCAAAGCCGCGGGTGTCCGCCAACTCGGCATGATCACGGACACCCCTACCTCGCCATGAGTTCCGCCGTCACATTCACAAGCCACCACCGCGGCATAGAGGGCCTGAGTCTCCTGCTCGCTATGGGGCTCCATGCAGGGGTCATCCTGGCCTTGTTTCTGATGATCGAGCCGCAGGGACTCCAGCCGCCGACCGAGATACCTCTCGTCGTGGACCTCGCTTCCCTGACACCGCCCGAGGTTGTTCCGCCCAAAGCACCCCAACCGCCTCCCCAGGAGCTCGCCCCTCCCGATCCCAGCCGGAGGGCCGCTGTGCCGACACCCCCCACGGAACCTACGCCTCAGGCATCAGCTCCTTCTGCGTCGCCCCCACCTGAGCCATCAAAGGAGCCGGCGAAGGAACCAGGGCCAGACTACCTTCCGCAATTCCAGATTGACCAATTGCCAGAGTTCCCAACTCAACAGATACTCTCAAGAGTGGTCTATCCGCCGCTGGCCGCTTCCCAAGGGCTGGAGGTCACTGTGATCCTGGAACTCTCCATCGACAAAGGTGGAGTGATCCGAAAAATTGAGGTGCTCAAAGACCCTGGGTATGGATTTTCCGAGGCCGCCATTCAGGCGTTGTCGGGAATTCAAGTCATCCCGGCCCAGGCGCGAGGCGAGCCTGTCGCGGTTCGTTATCGGTACCCGATTCGCTTCACTCTTCACTAGCGGAGCAGTCGGAGGCTCACCAAATGCAGGCTGCGATTTTGATCATTGAAGACTCCCAGGAGATCTCTCGGCTGGTCGAACTTTACTTGGGGCGTGAGGGTGCCCAGACCGTCGTGGAGACCTCCGCCGAGGCAGCCCTCAAGGTCCTCGATCAACGGAACTTTGACCTGCTCATCCTCGACCTCAATCTTCCAGGCATGGATGGCTTTGAGTTTTTGTCGCTGTTGCGTCGGAGGTCTGAGGTGCCGGTGATCATCCTCTCGGCTCGAGACCAAGATGAAGATATGGTTTTGGGACTCGCCCTGGGCGGCGACGAATACGTCGCCAAACCCTTCTCGCCTCGAGTTCTTGTGGCCCGGTGCCGAGCGCTTCTGAGGCGCAAGCAAGGCGTTCCAACGACCAAGGATCGCTACGTTTTCCATGGCATGGAGCTGGTGGTCCAGAAGCGGTGTCTGCTCGTGAGGGGAAGGACACTGGGGCTGACTACCAAAGAGTTTGAACTGCTTACATTCTTTCTCGACAACCCCAACAAGGTTTTCCGACCCGACCAGATTTTCAAACTGGTTTGGTCCAATACGTTCGGTGACGTGTCCACGGTGGCGGTCTACATGAATAAGCTGCGGAAAAAGATCGAACTCAATCCTGCGGAGCCCGAGATTCTCCAAACCCTTCGCGGTTCTGGCTATCGTTTTGTATGGAAGGAGTTGCCATGAGAATGCGAACTCAGATTCTTCTTGTCCTGATTCTACCCGCGCTCTCACCGCTTCTGTTCATCCTTGTCCGCCCGGAACCCCCGAGTCCCGAAGACCCGTCTCCTTCGTTGATCGAAAGTATTGAGAAGGCGATACCGCCCTCGGGTGCCAGACTGGAGCCACCACGAATCCTGGTTGTGGGGGCTGATCGGTACGTCGTCTTTCGAGTTCGCCCTGGCCACGAGACTCCGTCCATATGGGCCCCATTCACGATCACCATTCTGTTCTACATCTTGCTCGTCTTTCTGGTTGTGCTCTTTTTCCACAGGTTCAACAAATCGATCGTAAGCTTGGCGAACGCGACGAAAATCATTGCCCAAGGAAGCCTGGACACCCCAACAAAGATCCACGGGAGCCAAGAGATCCGAGTTCTGGCAGAAGCCCTAGAACAGATGCGGATCCAACTCAAAGATGCAAGAGAGAGAAAGTCCTTCCTCCTGATGGGACTCTCCCATGACTTTCGAACCCCCATCACATCGATCAAAGGTTATGCCGAGGCGCTTCAAGACCGAATGGGGTCGACTCCTGAAGAAGAGTCGGAGTTTCTGTCGATCATTCACGAGAAAGCGGTTCAACTCGAGGACATGGTGAGTCGGTGGCTTGAGCTGGTACGCCTTGAAACCGAGGACAGGTACGCTGTCTTCAAATCTGTGAATCTCTTCGAGTATTTCCAAAGGTTAGGGCGCCGATTTAGCCTTGATGCGAAGATCTCAAACCACAGGTTTGAGTGGTCAGTTGAGATTCCAAAACACTGGGAGTGTGCCTTGGACCAGGGACTCATTGACCGATGCCTCGACAATCTGTTCTACAACGCAACGAAAGCTACGCCTCCCAAGGGAATCTTGGGATTGAAGGTATATTCTGGTGCACTCGGATTGGTGGTGGACTTCTGGGACAATGGTTCCGGAGTTGGGACCAATGAGAAGTTGATCATCTGGGAACCATTTTATCGGGGCAGAGAAAGCAGTGGACTTGGGCTTGGACTCGCTGTCGTCAAGAGCATTCTGACCTCACATCGCTGGACAATTTCTCTGGTCGACACCCCCGTTGGCGCCCATTTCAGGATTCTCATCCCTCAGTCTGTCGTGTCCGGTTTTCGTGATGGTAAAATTGGCAGTCCGGATTGAGGTGGGGAGACCCGTTTCATTGAGTGGGCAGGCTTCGTCGACCTGGGCAAAGCGAGAAGAGTCTTGACCCTCATCGAGGTGCAACAGGCGCTGAAGGGAGCGAGCGGCAAGTTCTTCGAGTAACGTTCAGCGGAGCCCGGCCCGGAAAGCCTGCGCACTCCGATAGTCCAGTGCGTCCTGGATGACAGTGGCCACCTCAACCCGTCAGCCGCACTCTGAAACAGAAACGGACCCAGGGCAGGAGAAACAGGAATCGTCTTCGTCGGCCAAAGATGAGGGCTTTTGAGGCACTCAATCCCACGAGACTGGTCACATCCGCACATTTCGGGCCTATGTGAATTTTCCATTTGGTGGGAAACAGGTGGGCAGCGACCTCGGATTCATCGACAACTCAGCCGACATCTCTCTGTTCTTGAAACGGTTATCTAGTTACCCAGTGATGATTTATCTAGACTTGTGCGCGAAACCGTCAGCGACAAATTCTGCCACTTCTAGACGCCTAGACAAAAAATAACCCCTTCCAATGGAAGGAGTTATTTGCCCAGGAAAGGACTCGGGCTTCGTGGCCTGGCATCCATGCCAAGCCAGCCGCCCAGGGCGACCCGCTGTCGCGCGCATCCTGACGCGCTCTCCCTCGACGGCACCTGCGGTGCCTCTGGCTCGGCGCGGGTCGCCATTCGAGTCCTTTCCTGGGAACTAAAACAAA
>JGI26470J50227_1000943_pt1 | contig 10983 bp, 8 predicted proteins | sample FreactTroBogLake_FD_50227 | JGI IMG/M metagenome (IMG submission 50227) | reverse complement strand
GCCGACCGGATGCTCAACATGGGCTTCGTCGACGACATGGTGGCCGTGGCCCGCCAATGCCCCCCGGCCCGGCAGACCCTTCTGTTTTCGGCGACCTTTCCTCCCCAGATCGACGCCCTGGCCCGACCGTTCCTCAAGGATCCGCTGACCGTGGAGACCCAGGCCGGCGAGGCCGCCCCGAACATCGACCAGAGGTTCTTCGCCGTCGACAAGGACGCCAAACCCCAGGCCTTGTTGGCTCTGCTGGCCCACTTTCGGCCCGAGACCACGCTGGTGTTCGTGAACACCAAGGTTCAGGGTCGGGAGGTCGTCTCGTTCCTCCAGGACTTGGGCCTTTCCGCCCTGGAACTCTCCGGCGACCTCGAGCAGCGCGACCGGGACGAGGCGATGGCGCTGTTCTCCGGCCGGTGCGTCTCGGTGATCGTCGCCACCGACGTGGCCAGCCGGGGCCTGGACATCCCCGTCCTCGACGCGGTGGTCAACTACGACCTCAGCCCCGACCCAGAGGTGGCCGTCCACCGCCGGGGCCGGACAGGCCGGGCGGGGCAGGGGGGGCTGGCCCTCAACCTGGTGGCGTCCTTCGAGGCCAAATGGTCGGGTGACTCCCCCAAACTCCCTTGGGAGGCCCTGGCCCCCTCCGGCGAGGGTCTGCCGGTGCCGCCCCGGACGATGGTGAAGCTCCTCGACGGAAAGAAAGACAAGATTCGCCCTGGAGACGTCCTGGGGGCACTGACCGCCGCCGCCGGGTTCGCGAAACAGCAGATCGGCGCCATCAAGGTGACCGAGTGGGGCACCTGGGTCGCCGTCGACCGGGGCATCGCCGACGCGGTGCTCCGCGCCCTGGCCACCGTCCCCGTGAAGGGAAAAATCCGGCGCGCCGTGAAGGTGGGGCTGTGATCTTCCCTGGACGACCATCCCCGCGCGTCCGTGGTCATCGATGAACGCAGAGCAACGCCGAAGGGGTTCAGCCGCTTCGGAAACGCCCCGACGCTAGAAGCCAGACCATCCCCACCAAGAGTGCGGTCAGCCTCGGAAAAAGGGAGGCGGGCCTCGGAAAGAAGGAGGCGGGCCTCGGTTTAAGCGAGGGTTTCCTCGCTTCCAGCGGCGGATGGCTCACGGGAAGCGAGCCCGCCGTCGGAAAAAGCGGCGATGTCTTCCCTTGAAGTGAGCCCAGGCTCGAAAAAAGGCAGCGCGTCCTCGGTCAAAGCGCCGCGTACTCGGCCAGGGGCACGGGGTGTTCCCGGTCCCAGGGGAGGTGGACGCGGTCGAACCCCAACCCCGCGAGCATTGCCGCCGCTTCGCCGAAGCCCCGGCGCAGGTGGACCGCGGCGTGGGAATCGCTGGCCAGCGTGATGTCGCGGCCGCCGTGGGCCCTGAATTGTTCCAGGAAGAACGGCGTGGCGCAGGTGCTCTTCATCGCCGTGAAGAGGCCCGAGGTGTTCACCTCGAGCAGTTTCCCCGACCGGGCGGTCCGGGCGGCCAACACGGCCTCGAGGTCGCGGATCCGGCTTCGCCAGGGTTTGCCCTCGAAGAACGCCTCGCCAAGGTAGCGCTGGAACACCCCCGGATGACCGACCACGTCGAACTCAGGGACGTCCAGGCAGGCGGTGAATTCGAGTTCGTACTCCTCCAGGATGCGCTCGAAGGTCCCCGGATCGGAGAAATGGTCGATGTTCCGATCGGACACCGACCCCGAGGCCAGCGTGTGGATCGAGCCGATCACGAACGCGAAGGGGGTATCCTTCAGCTGGGACCGGATTTGGTCCTCGACCTGCCTGGCGAATTCCACTTCGACCCCGGCGTAGAACCGGTAACCCCTGGCCACCCAGGCCGCGACGTCGGCCCGATACTTGGACGCGTTGAGCCGGGTCCAACCGCCGCTGAGCGGAAGAAAGTCGTGGTGTTCGGCGAAACCGATGCCGTCGGCGACCCCTGCGTCGATCTGGGCGGCGTAGGCGGCCAGATCGCTCTTGCCGTCGGGGCTGTGGACGCTGTGGACGTGGGTATCGAATCGGTTCAATCGGTGTCCCGCTGGTTGAAAAGCCCCGCGATTTCCTTGGCGTACAGCTGGGCCACGACGTTGCGTTTCAGGCTCAGCTTCTGGGTCATCTCGACGCCGACCTCGAAGGCCTTGGGAAGCAGGCGGAACTTGAACACCCTCTCGAACGCCTTGAACCCGGCCCGGGGGTTTACCAGGTGCTGGACCACCTCGTGGACGTATTCCTCGATCTGGGAGTTGTCCAACAGCTCCTCCCGGTCGAGGTAGGAAATCTGTTGCTCCCGGGCGAACTTCTCGAGCAGTTCGAAGTTCGGGACGATCAGGGCGCCGAGGTATTTCTGGTCCTGGCCGACGACCATGATCTGGTCGATGAACTCCGACTGGAGCAGCCGCGCCTCGATGGGTTCGGGCTCGATGTTCTCACCACCCCTGAGCACGATGGTGTCCTTCGAGCGGCCGACGATCCGGAATTCCTTGTGCACGGTCCGCATGACCAGGTCGCCGGTGTTGAGCCAGCCGTCGACGAGCACCCTTGCGGTGATGTCGGGCCGTTTGTAATACCCGAGCATCACCTGGGGGCTCTTCACCCACAACTCGCCCTGGCGACCGGGGCCGACCCGCTTGCCGGTGGCCTCGTCGATGATCTTGAACTGAACGTCCTTGAACAGGGGACCCACGGTCTTGGGAACCGGGTGTTTCTGGATGCGAACCGCCAACACGGGGCCGGTTTCGGTCAGCCCGTACCCCTCCAGCACGAGGATGCCCACGGCCCTGAAGAAATGGTCCACGTGGCCGGGGAGCGCGCCTCCCCCCGAAACGCCGGCGATGAACCGATCGCCCAGCAGGGCCCGGAGCTTCCGGAACAACAGAAGCCCTCCCAGGGCCTTCAGCGGCCACAGGAGCAGCAGGGGCCCGGCGGTCCAGACCTGGGTGGGAAGCTGCCAATGGTGGTGGAACCGGGGCCATCGGCCCAGGAACTTGTCGAGCAGGTCGGCGTGGGTGCCGCCGACGGCCACGAAGAACGAGAACAACCCCCGGATCACCCAACTTCGGGACTTGATGTTGCGCAAGATCGACGACCTGACGCTTTCCCAGATCCGGGGAACCGAAGGGAACCAGTGCGGCCGGACCGCCGCCAGGTCCTCGAGCATGACCTTTCCGATGGGCCTGGAGTACGCGATCGTGGCGCCGCAGCACACCACGACGTACTCGATGGCCCTCTCGTAGCTGTGCCAGATCGGCAGCACCGACAGGAACACATCGGCGGTCTTGATCCCCAACACGGTGTAGACCCGGTCGACCTGGAAGAGGAACGACTCGTGGGTGAGCATGACGCCCTTGGGCTCGCCGGTGGTCCCCGAGGTGTAGATGATGGTGGCCAGGTCGCCCCCACGGCCGAGGTCGACCTCGCGGTCGAAGGCTTGAGGGTCCTTCTTCAACTCGACCGCGCCCCGGGCCAGCACTTCGGAGTAGTTCAGAAGCTGGAGGGAAGAGGGGGCCTTCCGGTGGGCCGTCAGCGAATCGTCGAGGACGACCAGGAACTTCAGCGTGGTTTTGGCCGGAAGCCCGGAGAGGATCTTTTCGGTCTGGGAGGAATCCTCGGCCACGGCGACCGTGCAATCGGCGTGGTTCAGGATGTAGGAGACCTCGTCCTTGGTAGAGTCCGACCCCCGGGGAATATCGGCGGCCCCCAGCCCCAGGATGGCCACGTCGGCGACCAACCACTCGCGGCGGTTGTCGGCGATCATCCCCACGTGGTGGCCTCGGTTCAACCCGAAGGCCTTCAACCCCGCGCCGAAGCGGCTCACCTCGTCCCAGCAATCGCGGTAGGTCACCGGCACGAAGCTTCGGTCGGAGGAAGGCGCCGAACCGGAGGGGCGGCTCATCTGGGCGACGGTGGTCGGATGGTTCCTGGCCATGGCCCGGACCCGTTGGGGAACGGTACCGGCGGTCACGGAAGCCTCAGCTGACGGGGGCCGGCCCAACAATGCACATCCATTCGGCTTCGCAGGCAAGTTCTTCCCCGACATAGGCTTTGCCGCTCTGGCGTAGCATGCGGGGGCTGATCCTCAAGTTGACGATCTCGAACCGCACGAGATCATTGGGTCTGACCTGGCGCCGGAATTTGGCCTTCTCCACGGTGGCCAGGAAGAACAAGGCGTCGGCGCCGAGCACCCCGAGCTGCCCGACCCCGGCGCCTCCGCACTGGGCCATGGTCTCCACGAGGATGACCCCGGGCACGACGGGGTAGCCGGGAAAGTGGCCGGGAAAGAAGAACTCAGCGTCGGTGAAGGTCCGCCAGCCAGTCAGGCCTTCCTGGGTCACATTTTCCAGGCGGTCGACGAAAAGGAAGGGCTTGCGGTGGGGGAGCAGCAGCTCGATCGATTTCATAGAAACGACTATAAGGGCAGATGGAAATTGATGCAACTTGAATCCCGGAATGCTGAACGGCGCTCGAAACCTATTCACCTCTGCCGGCGTGACTTGACAGAATTTCCAGGGGGGTTATGCTGGAGCAGTTCGGGAAAGGCGCATTGACAGCCCTTTTTCGTCCGTGTTAGGGTCCCCGAGATTTGTTTCCGAGGAGTTGAAATGGACACGAAAGACATCCTGGCGGTCATCGAGAAGTTCAACCAAACCGCCCTGGCCGAGTTCAAGTACCGGGAAGGTTCGGTGGAATTTCATTTGAAACGCCACGCCGACGTCGTCTATACCTCGGCTCCCGCCACCGTTTCCGCCCCCGCCGCGGCGCACCCCGTGGCCGCCGTTCCCGCGCCGGCCGCCTCCGCTCCGACGGGCGAGACGATCAACAGCCCCATCGTCGGAACCATCTACCGCACCCCGGCCCCCGACGCTCCTCCCTTTGTCGAGGAAGGCAAGATGGTCAAGAAGGGCGACACGCTGTGCATCATCGAGGCCATGAAGGTGATGAACGAGCTCGTCGCCGAGTTTGATTGTGAAATTCTTCGTGTTTTGGTGGACAACCAGCACTTCGTCGAGTACGGCACGCCCCTCTTCGAGGTGCGCCGCAAATGATCCGATCCCTCCTGATCGCCAACCGCGGGGAGATCGCCGTCCGGATCATCCGGGCCTGCAAAGAACTGGGGATTCGCACCATTGCCGTGTATTCCGAGGCGGACCGCAAGGCCCTGCACGTGAAAATGGCCGACCAGGCCATCTGCATCGGTCCCCCCCCGTCCAAAGAAAGCTACCTGAACATCAGCAACCTGATCTCGGCCGCCCTGAACAGCCGGGCCGACGCCATCCATCCCGGCGTCGGGTTCCTCTCTGAAAACGCGGGGTTCGCCCGGAAGGTTCAGGAAGCCGGCCTCATCTGGATCGGTCCCGATCCGGATTCCATAGACATGCTCGGTGACAAGATCCGGTCCAAGGAAAACGCCACCAAGTACGGCGTTCCCTGCACCCCCGGCATTGAGGGCGCGGTGACGAACATCGACCAGACCGTCGAGAAGGTGAAGAAGATCGGCCTGCCGGTCATCATCAAGGCCTCGGCCGGCGGCGGCGGCAAAGGCATGCGCATCGTGCGCAAGATCGAGGAACTGGCCGACAACATCAAGATCGCCGCGAACGAGGCCGAGAAGTCCTTCGGCGACGGCACCGTGTTCATCGAGAAGTACCTCGAGGACGCCGCCCACGTCGAGCTCCAGATGATGGGCGACAAGCACGGTAACGTGATTTATCTGGGCGAGCGCGACTGCTCGGTGCAGAAGAACCATCAGAAACTCGTCGAAGAGGCTCCGAGCCCCCTGGTCACCCCCGAAATCCGCAAGAAGATGGGCGAGGACGCGGTGCGCCTGTTCAAGGGCATCGGCTACTCCGGTGCCGGCACCATCGAGTTTCTTTTCAAGGACGGCCAGTACTACTTCATGGAAGTCAACAGCCGCATCCAGGTGGAACACCCGGTCACCGAAATGGTCACCGGCGTCGACCTCATCAAGGAAATGATCCGCGTCGCCAACGGCGACACGCTTTCGGTGAAACAGGAAGACATCCGCATCGACAGCTACGCCATGGAGATCCGCATCAACGCTGCCTCCCCTGGCACCGTGAAGGAGTACCTCCCGCCGAGCGGGTTCAAGGTGCGGGTCGACAGCTTTTTGTACAACGGCTACACCGTTCCCCCGACCTACGATTCCATGGTCGCCAAGGTCATCATCGGCGCCCCCACCCGGGCCGAGGGCATCAACAAGATGCTCGCCGTCCTGGATGAATTCCACCTCGAGGGCGTGCCGACCAACCTCGAGATGCAGAAGAAGATCATCAACACCCAGATCTTCCGGAAGGGTGGCTTCGGCACCCAGGTGCTCGACAGCATCATGAAGGAGATCGGTTGATGGCCTTCTTTACCGGAGTCGTCGACAGACTGCTGGGCCGTCAGCAGCCGCTCCCCCGGGACATCGCCTTCAAGGACGAGCGAAGCTTTGTCGCCCAAAAGCACTCGTGCCCTTCCTGCCACGCCCACCTCGAGGCGGGCCAGCTGGAAAACAACTTCTACGTGTGTCCCCAGTGTGGCCACCACTACCGGATCAACCCGGCGGAACGGATTCGAACCCTGGCCGATCCGGGCTCCTTCCAGGAATTCAGCCAGGAAATCCAGAGCGTCAACCCCATCGGTTTTCCCGGCTACGACGCCAAGCTCGGCGAGGCCAAGACCGCCACGGGCCAGGGGGAGGCCGTGACCAACGGCCTGGCCACCATCGACGGCCGCAAGGTCGTCCTTTCGATCATGAACTTCAAGTTCATGGGCGGGTCGATGGGTTCGGTCGCCGGCGAGAAGCTGACCCGGGCCCTGTTGACCGGGCTTGAGAAGCAGCAACCCGTCATTCTTTTCACCACTTCGGGCGGCATGCGCATGCAGGAAGGCATCTTCTCTTTGATGCAGATGGCCAAGTGCAGCGCCGCCATTGCCCAGCTCGAAATGGCCCACATTCCTCTGTTCGTCGTCCTCACCGATCCGACCTATGGCGGCGTCACCGCCAGCTTCGCCATGCTCGGGGACGTCATCATCGCCGAGCCGGGGGCCAGCATCGGTTTTGCCGGGCCCCGGGTCATCGAGTCAACCATCCGGCAGAAGTTGCCCGAGGGGTTCCAGAAGTCCGAGTTCCTCCTCGAGAAAGGCTTCGTGGACGTCATCGTCCCGAGGCCCGAGTTGAAGAAAACCCTGGCCTTCCTCATCGACACCCACCTCAGCCGGTAAAAGGGAAACCCATGGATCAAAGCGAAATTCAAAAGAAGATCCAGGAACTCCAGTCCCTGGCGGAAAAAAACAACGTCGACATCGAATCCGACGTCAAGCGTCTCCAGGAAAAGCTCAACGACGGAAAAATGACGCCGGCGAACCTTTGGAAGAAGATCCTCCTCGCCCGGAACGCCGACCGTCCCACGACCTTGGAAATCATCCACCACATCGCGGAAAACTTCCTCGAGCTCCACGGCGACCGCGCCTACGGCGACGACGCTGCCCTCGTGGGCGGCGTGGGCCTCATCGACGGCCGGGCCGTCACCTTCCTGGGCCACCAAAAGGGCCGGAACATGAAGGAGAACATCCGGCGCAACTACGGCTGGGCCCACCCCGAGGGCTACCGCAAGGCCCTCAGGTTGGCCAAACAGGCCGAGAAGTTCGGTCGCCCGGTGATCACGTTCATCGACACGGCCGGCGCCTACCCCGGGTTGGCCTCGGAAGAGCGCGGCATCGGCGAGGCCATCGCCCACAACCTCCGGGACTTCGCCCTGCTCAAGGTGCCGGTTCTGGCCTTCATCATCGGCGAGGGTGGTTCCGGTGGCGCGATCGGCATCGGCGTCGCGAACGAAGTCTTCATGCTCGAGAACAGCTTCTACTCGGTCATTTCGCCCGAGGGATGCGCGTCCATCCTCCTCCGTGACCCGAACAAGGCCCCCGAGGCGGCGGCCCAGCTCAAACTCCTGCCTTCCGACCTGATGAGCTTCGGGATCGTCGACGGCATCGTCCCCGAACCCGACGGGGGAGCCCACGCCGACCACGCCCTGACCGCCGCCCACATCAAGACCCAGATCCTCGAGTCGCTCAAACGGCTCGAACAAAAGACCGGTGAACAACTGGCCAGGGAACGGATGACCAAGTTCCTGGCCATGGGAAGGTTCACCGAAGAAGGCGGCCCGAAGCCCAACTTCTTCCAGCGGTTGTTCAGCCTGAATCGCAAAGCCTAGCGATTTTCAAGGCCTTGACCCAGGGGACCCTTTCGGGCTTTGCTGAAACAAAAGTTCGCGAGGGTATTTGATGTTTTGGCTCTGGCTGGCCCCGGTTTTATTGGTTGTCCTCTTCCTGTTGGGGTTCATCGCCTGGTTGGCCGCCAACGGTGGCTTGGGTTTCCCGTGGATCCGCTTCTACATGAAAGGCAAGGAGTCGGGGTTCAAGGTCCAAGAGATCAACACCCTGCGCAAAGCGGCCGTCGAAGCCGAGATGGACAATCCTGTTTCAATCTTCAGTTCGATCCGCGTCCTCGACAGGACGATCCGGGCGCTCATCCTGAGGTTCCGGGCCCGGTCCAAGATGGACGATCCGGGGACGAACTTTTTCCTCTCCGACATCTTCGAGTTTCGCAAACGCGTCGAGTTCAACCTTCCCCGGTACCGCAACGGCATCAAGACCAGCCGCGAGCTGATGGCCGGACAACGGATCCGGATGACCCTCCCCGGGGGGAGCACATTCCACTCCCAGGTCGTCGAGAACCTCCGCAAGTACATGGCGGTGGCGTACCCCGTCGGCAAGAACATGCCCCCCGGGTTCACGTGGAAGGCGCAGCGGGTCAACGTGTATTTCTGGAGGGCCGAGGACGCCGGGTACTACTTTGAATCCAAGGTCCTCGACGACTTCCTGAACCGAAAGTTTCCGATCCTCTACCTGGCGCATTCCGATACCCTGATCCGTAGCCAGAAGCGGGGTTCGGTGCGGGTCGAGACCGATCTGGCGTGCCAGATCTTCCACCTGCAAAACATCAAACAGGCCACCGAGGCTCCCGAATCCGCCGCCGGATACAAGGCCAGGCTGGTCGACCTTTCCGAGGACGGCTTCGCGCTTCTGGTCGGCGGCAAGGCCAAAGTCGGACTGGCGATGAAGACCCAGTTTCAGCTCGGCGACCAGACGCTCACGATGTCGGGAACCATCCGCGGCATCACCTTCGACGAAAAGAAGAATCGATCCATCCTCCACATCCAAGCCGTCCCGCCGTCGGACAAGACCCGGAACTCGATCCTCACCTTCGTGTACGACATCTTCGACGAACGCAAGGACAAGAACGCCAAGAAGCAGGTTCCCGGACTCTTCTGAAGCAAAAAGACCGTCGCCGCTGTCAGGGAGGTCATGGACTTCCTCGACAGGTTGGCCTGGACCCGCCCCGCACCGTTCCTGGTGGTGCTCTTCCTTCCCGCCGTCTATCTGCCGGGGGGCTGGCCCTGGGTGGCGTTGGTTTGGGCGGCTTTGGCGTCCGGTTGGGGTGCCCTATCCCGTCAGAACGTCGGAAAACGAACGGCGGCTCTCTTGCTGGTCGGTTCGCTCCTGGCCTTGGCCTGGGGAGTGCGAAGCCTTCCGCCTCCGGCTCCGGTCTGGCCCTTTACCGTGGTCGGTGAGGCTTCGGGGGAGGGGACGGTCGTCACCGAGGCGCCGGTCACCCGGAAAGGGACAGTCCCGTTCCAGTTGCGGATCGAGGTCGTCCGGTGGGGCGATTGGGCCGGTCGAGCCAAGGCCGTGGTCACGGTGTTGGGCTACCGGGGCCCCTCACCGGCCACCGGTTCCCGGTGGACGTGGTCGGGGCGCATCGACGGTGACAAGCTGATCTGGAAATCGGGCCGAACCACGGGTTGGTCCGCTCCGTGGTGGAGGCTCCGGGCGGGCGCCAGGGAAGGGATCGTCCGGTCCCTCGAACCCCTGGGCCCCGCGCCAGCGGCCTTGGCCCAGGCCCTGCTCATCGGTGCCACCGACGACCTGACTCCCTTCGAAAAGGATTCCTTCCGGAAGGCAGGGTGCAGCCACGTGCTCGCCCTTTCGGGGATGCACCTCAGCCTGCTGGCCCTCGCGCTGACCACGGCGTTCCACCGCCGAGCACCGCCCGTTCTGGTCTACTCAGGGATCCAGATCATCCTGGGGCTTTTTTGTTTTTTGGCCGGGCCCATCCCGTCGCTGTGGAGGGCCTGGGCGATGGCGGCGCTGGGAGGGTGGTGGGGGCTGACCAAACGACCGGTGCCGTTGCAGGAGTTGTTGGCCCAATCGTTCCTCGTGAGCGTCTTGCTCTGGCCGGACATGGCCGCCAGTCTGTCGCTCCAGCTCTCGTTTTTGGCGATGGCAGGGTTGTTCTGGTGGAGCCAGGGTTGGGATCGGTTCCTCAGGCCGTACACGGGACGGTGGTTGTCGGCCAACCTGGCGGCCTCGGCGGCGGCGCTGGCCGCCACGGTTCCCCTCACCCTGACGCTGTTCGGCGAGGTGCGATGGATCGGCCTGGTGGTCGCTCCGCCCTTGGTGTTTCTGACGAACCTCGTTCTGTTCGGATCGGTCGGCGTCGTCTTCGCCGGACTGCTGCCCGGGTTCCAGGCGGGGTTTCTCGCCCCGGTGTTCCAGGGTTTGTACGAGGCGGTTTTCGCCTGCACGGCCTGGGCGGGGCAGTTTCCCGCCTTGGGTCCCGGTCCGGTGGTCATCGGAGCCGTAGGGGGCCTGGGCGTGGGCGGCCTTTTTCTCTATAACAAGAGGCACAGGAGGGCCGCGTTGCCCATTTCCTTGAACTACGATTCCCCGGCCTCCCTCCAGGCCTTCCTCACCGACCACGGCTACAACGCGCTCAAGCGGTGGGGCCAGAATTTCCTCATCAACGCCGGTGCCCGGCGGCAGATCCTGGCCGCCCTCGAGCTCAAACCCGGTGAACCCGTCTGGGAAGTCGGCCCGGGCCTCGGGGCCTTGACCCACCATCTGGTCGAGGCCGGCCATCCGCTGACGG
>JGI26470J50227_1000942_pt1 | contig 11000 bp, 14 predicted proteins | sample FreactTroBogLake_FD_50227 | JGI IMG/M metagenome (IMG submission 50227) | reverse complement strand
TGGAACAGAACCGTTGTTCTTAATTGCATTGATATCGTTGTTGTTTGTACCAACACGTAATTCTGTGTCTAACAAACGTGTTGCAACGAATTGCAATGCAGGTGGAACAACCAATTTACGTGGTTTAGCAGCGATCAATAAACCGCGCTCATCAGTCCATGCAGCAATTTGAATAACAGCATTTTCCAATGCAGTTTCGTTCAAGTCAGCAGGAGTAGATGGAGTGTTGCCGTTAGTACCACCGTTCACCAATGGGTGAGCAGTAGAGAATAACGATACACCATCACCACCAGTATAAGCAGGATTAAAACCGTTATTTAAAATAGCGGCAGCTTTAACTTGCTTAGTATATGCCATAGCGCGAGCTAAGCCCTTTGTATAACGTGCAGATAATGAATCGTACAAGTTATCTTCGATAGCCTCTTCTGTTAAAGAGAAACCGAGAGCAATAGTTTCGTGATTATAGCGAGCTGTCCATGCTTCCTGTGCGTTGTCATAAGCGATGGCAGAACCTTCACCCTTGACTGGAGCAGCAGAGAAACCTGAAAGTTTCGTTTCTTCTTCAAAAGAACGCTCAGAGGTTTCTGTTTCATAAATCTCTTTGTGTTCTTCACCGTAGCGAGCATACTCCAAACCAAACAAAGCGTTTAGACCGGGTAATAACTCTTTAAGTAGTTGTGCGCGTGAAATAGCCATTATTTATTCTCCTTAAACAGCTGTGGCAGTGTAATACTCATGGATACCGAAGTTGATTTTCACCAATACTTCAGGATACATTGTGTATACGATTGTTGAACCACTCGGAATAGCTGTTATTGAACCTGGTACTGCTGGAGCCACGTTTAATGTTCCAGAAGTTGCACCTTGAGCAATAGCTGCGGTTACGAATGAACCTGTTTCGATCAATTGACCGTTTGAAGCTAGATAACCAACATCAGCACCTTGCAATACGTTTCCGTTAGGACCTGTAGTCATAGTGATAGTTGTTGTCGAAGAGCTTCCAACTGCTGAATAGCTATATGCTGTATCACGAACTACATCAACAACACGCAATGGTAATGTTGAAGTTGTTAATGTTGCAGAGTAAGCTAAAGCGGCTGCGGAGTCACCTGTATTTACGTTACCAGCATTGTCGATCATACCGTAGTTCTGACCAATCATTGGGATTGAACCAGAAGCAACAGTTGTGCCAGATGAACAAACAACAGCTTTGAAAACTGTATCTGGATCATCAGCAACAATAGCAGTAATATCGCCAGCATTTACGTTTGCTGGGTAATACTGCGAATACAATCTTTGCTTAGTTGTTGGGCTTGTGTAATAACAGCCAAGAAAAATACCAACAACGGCAGCTGCCGATGCTGAAGTAGTAACTACAGAACGTACTACAGTTCCTCTTACTAATGAAACGAAATCGCCGTAAAAAATAGCGGTTGCGTAACCATACTGAATAGGTAAGTTACGTGTAGAGCCAGAAAATACCTGACCACCGATAAGATTTACTGGCTTTAGCCCGTATGGGGCTGGTACTATTGGATAAGCCATAATAATCTCCTAAGATTAAATTAATTAATTGCCTTTTCCAAAAGTTGTAGAAGATCTACGCTCTTGAAAGATAGGCATCCTTGAATCACTTTGACGCATTAAATTATTATCAACTGCCTCTTCCTGTGCTTTTGTTTGGTCAGCATAATACGCTTGCTGCTGCTCAACAAACTCTTCAGGAGTTTTGCAAAGTAATAATCCGCCAATTTCGATATTGTCCTTAAATGGACCTTCACGGTTGGCTAACAGTTTAAATTTTGGTTGTTCTTCAATAGTTACTGGTTCCCATCCTTCGCGTAATTTTGATGAAATATTGCGCGGGTCAGGATTGTTTAACATTGAAACACGAATCCAACGATATGCATATCCAGCTTGTTTGTCAGGCTCAGGGAGAAGCTCTGGTGGCGTCCACCGCTTAGGGCGCTCAGTAGTTTCACGGGTTTGCATTTCTCTAGTTAATTTATCTTGTGCCATGTCAGGCCTCCAATTTTAAAAGTTCTTTTACATATTGCTCAGGTGTCAATCCTAGTTTTTTAGCTAATGCTACTTGTGAAGTTTTTAATTTCACTTTTTTCGGTGCAGTTGACCGAGTTGCAGGAGCTACAACTGAATTCTTTTTTACTGGTTCAGCTTCTTCCCGCTCTTCTTGTTCGAAGTTTTCTGGGAATCTTTTGCGCAATGTTGTGTCTAACTTTGCGTAATATTCTTCTGATCCAATTGCTACACCCTGTTTTTTGAGTTTTTCGTGTAACCCAAGAGCAGAAGCTGTCATCTCTTCGTCCTGTCCGAACCAAGGGTTTGCTTGTTGCCATTGTAACACCCTTTCATCGGGTTTGGCTACTGTTTGAGTTTGTTGTACGCGTTGTGGCTGTTCATATTGCTCTTCAGGAACCTCAACTTTAAAGTTATTTACACGCTCTAATGCCATTTGCGCACGGGTCATTGCTTCTTGAGCAGCTAACAATTTATCGGTATCACCTAAATCATAGGCATCACGATATGCTTTTTTAGCCATTTCCAGTTGCATTTCTGTAGAATTCTTTACAGCGGAAACATATTCTGTTTGTCCGCTTTGAATCATTCCACGCATACGCTTGTTATCTTCATACAGTTTTTGTGCTGCCTCTACCGCTGCATGACGTTCACGTTCCGCTGATTCTGCTCTGCGGCGCTCATCATTCCAGATGCGTTTCATCTGAATCATTTTTTCTTTGGCATCTTTGCTGTATTTATCCAGCTCGTCTACCTCTACTTCCAGTGCTTTTACTTTTTCAGGATCCGCTGGAACTCTGCCTCGATCCTCTTCTGGAGTATCATCTTCAATCTCAATATCAATTTCAGGCGTTGCTGCCTCAATCTCATCGGGAAATTTAAATTCTTCTTTTTCAAATTCTGCCATGTCCGGCTCCTTATTTGCGTTTAATTCCGCGCGGGTCTAAAACTACAGACTCTACGGAATCATCATTGATAATACGGAATTCTTTTCCGTGTATAACTAGTCTTGTGCCAGTATTTGGGCGTACAAGAACAAAGTCACCTTTTTTACACCAAGGTCCAGTTGGAAACTTATCTTTGTCTAAGTAACAATCTGGTCCTAAATCCACTACAAAAAGAACTGTTGTAAGTAATTCTTCATAATGCATCGTGGTGTCGGCTTTTACTAAGCCGCTTTCATACTCTTTTTCCACTTCAGGTACGGCGCATAGTATGCGATAACCTGATGGCATTGGGAGTTGTGTTGCTTTCTCTTCATCTTTTTTGTTTATCAGAAGAGATAAATCTACCGCTTTTGAAAAATCATTCATCGTCCGAATGCTCCAATCTATGTTTAAGGTCTAATGTGTATTCACGGGCGTAGAGCAGACCTTTTATCTCTCCAACCATGCGCTGATATTCATCAAAATCGGCAACTTGTCCATTGCCAACCCAATCTTTCAACTGGTCAACCTTTATATTTAATTCATTTACTATTGCTTCAAAAGCGTTCATTGATTACCTTTCGTTTCGGTATTTTTGTTGTAAATCGTTTTAGCAGCATCCGCCATAATTTCACGCTTCTTGTTATCTTGTTCATGTCTTAAATCTGCTACCTTATGAACAACTTCTGCGCCAGTATCAATTAAGTGCTGCTGACCTTTTGCCAAAGTCTTAAATGTTTCCATTTGAGCTTGTGACGTAATTCGCTGTTTTTCCAATTCAAGGTGTTGTTGCTTGAGTTGTATTTCAGCTTGATTCATTTGCTGCTTCATCTGTAATTCTTGTTGTTTCAATTGCAACTCTTGTTGTTGCATCTGTACAATCGGATCCTGAGCTTGCTGTTGATTCTGCTGTTGTGCCGCTTGCGCCTGATTAGACTGCAATAGTCTTTGGGCTGCTTGTGACAACATTGGCGCTAATCTTGCTTCTTGTTCCGGATCCATATAAATATTGTCGCCACTTGCATCTACTGTTGGTGGCAAGTTAAATCCAAGTTGTTTTTCAATTTCTACTCGATATGCAAACCCTAAATGCTCGTTAATGTGCGCCATCATTGCAGCTTGAATTACTTGAGCTTGTGGATTTTGACCAATTAATTGCGCAATTTTTGGATCTTTCATTGCACTCATATGCACTTGAATATGAGATTCATGATCTTGATATGCAAAAGCCTTAACTGGTTTACCCATTAATACATCTTGATTTTCAGTTACTGGATCTGTTGGCTTCATATCTTCTGGCAACGGAATCAGTTTATTGGCATTTTTTATCCCCAATACATCAATCATCTGGCGGTGTAAAAGCGGCATATTATAATACTGTGGTGCAGATTGAGCTAATTGAAGAACCGCTTGATACTGCACAATCTTCTGCGCCATTGTTGATGCGTTTGGATCGCTTACTGGAATAACATCTACATTTGCATAATCCGATTTACGGGCTTTACGACTTCCAGTATCTGGCTCATAGTCATATTCTGTTGGAGCATTTTCTGCAATAATGTTCTTTAATAACTTAAGTTCTTGCTTAAGCGAGAAATGAATCCGCGCCTGTACAGCAGACATCACCTTAAGTGTACGCTCCAAAATTGCTAATGTTGTTCCTACTGGAGCGGCTGCCGACATATCAGAAACTTGCAAATCAGCTGTATTTGCAAAACGTCTGCCTTCTTCAACAATCGTATTTAATAAAGAATACAATGTTTGGCTTGGCTCTTTGTACGGCAAAGGCATAATGTTATCTTTCATTGCCCCGCTTGGTACATCTACATCTCTAAATTCGCCCGGTGCAATTGGAGTATCATCTCCCTTAACCCTTAATCCGCGCGTTTTAAATCCGCTAGGAAGGTTAGCCAAAGATCCTGCATCAACCAACTGTCTAATAATAGAGGTACCAGACTTAGCGTAAGCACCGATAAGATGGATAAGACCAAAACAATAAAAACCAAATCCCGGAATATATCCATAATGCACGAAATGTTTAAGTTTTTTATGTTTCTTATCATCTTCTTTCCAATTCCTTCTAATAGCTAAAATCTCTTTGGTGCTTTTTTCAATCGTTACAATATATGGCAAAGCGATTCCTGTGGGATTGCCATTCTTGTCTGTATGCTCATGTCCTGCCAAATCTAAATTGGTTTGAATTTCTAAGATCTTATATCTGTCATCTGTTGTTGCTTTAAACCCAAGTCTCTCAGCAATCCGTTTTTCAACTTCATCTAATACACTTGCTGGCTCACCTAAGTCAATATCACGATAAAACCCATTTACTTGCAATACCCGTAATTCATTTTCTGTCTTACGCATCACATGAGTAATACGTTCTGCCGTTTCTAAATCTGATGCCCCATAAGGAACAATCAAATCTTCTGCCGGAACATACATTGCTGTTTGACGTCCAAGATTTTCATCTTCGTATACTTTTCTAAATGCATTACCTGCTAAACCAAGACCCCATAAAAGTCTTTCTGTTTCTGGGCGGTATTCTGTCATTACTTCAGTAAGTTCATAATTCATATCTTCCTGAACCCGATCAGCAGAATCTTTTTTCTCTGGCGTTTCTTTACCCAATACGTGCGTCTTTACTGGACCCTGCGCTGGGAAAATTGCCATCATTGTTTCCGATTGAAACTTTACTAAAGCCTCAGCTAGTAATGGATGATACACACCGCAAGCACCTTCCCAAGGCTCACTTCTTTCTTCAATTTTTAAACCAAGCAACTCAAGCCCGTCTACATATGTTTGAATCCAATCCTTGCGTGACGCAATGTCATCATCAATATCTGCCACCAAATCACTAGCAATTGTCGATAATTCGCTATCCGTTAAAAATTCTGCAAGGTTTGCATTATGATCTTCTGCCGTACCTATATCCGGCTCAATGGTAACTTCTAATCCATCCATGCCAATTGTTACCGATTCGGGATCCTCGATCTCAATTTCAAGCGGCATTTCTTTTTCCGCTAAAGCCTCGATTCCCTCTGGGGCTTGGTATAATGATTTATCTATTGGCATAATTTTTCCTTAGTAATACGCACGTTTTTTAACTACTGTTGGCTCATCGGCATAATCCGATTGCAGCCGAATCATCCCGCCTTTTCTAAATCGAATGAGAGCTTGCGTGGTAGAATCCACTAAGTCATCATGGTCTGAATTAGGAAAAGCAGCCATCTCTTCTACTACTTCTTCCGCCCATCTTGTTTCGGGCGCCCATACTCTTCCACTTGCAAACAAATCTGATACACTATTGATACGAACTATTTTATCATTGCCTCGGGTAGGCGTAAACTCTTGGACGGGAATACCCATCGCCCGCAATTCATAAATTAACGGCGCACCCGATGCTTTTGCTTCCACAATAAATGCATCTGGCTCATATTCTCTATAGTGCCTTAGTGCCGCTTCCTTCAATTCTGGAAATTCCATCCGTTTTTTAAACGCATCCAGCAAAATAATGTGTGGATCATTTGGGTTTTCGTTCATATAGAACACACCCCATGTCGTACACGCAGAATAGTCACTCCGTTCGTTCTTTGTAAACGCAGTATCCCATGATTGGATGATGAATTCACACGGTGGTGGGTTTCTACCCTCCCAAATCTGCCACCATTCGCGCTTAATAATAGCCCCTTCTTCAGAAGTTGGCTGTTGTTGGTACTGTGCTTGCCATTTTGAAAGCGGAAGTTCCGTTCTTAATGCTTGTAATTCGTCAATATTCCAGAATTCGGGCCAAAGTGGCATTCCGCTAGGTAGTATTGCAGGAAAATCAATGATTTCCCACTCATCTCCGTCTCTTTCTACCGCAGCTTTTAAGATTTTTCCAGTCAAATCGCGCTTTGACCAGCGTGTCATCACTACAACAATCGAACCACCAGGTTGTAAACGCTGTCTCGGACCCGATGTATACCATTCGTACACCTTATCAAATACAGAAGGATCTCCTGACGCGAGCGCCGCTTCCTGTTCTGAGTGAGGATCATCAATAATAAGCAAATCTGCTCCCTTACCAGTAACAGTACCACCAACACCAATAGCAAAATACTCACCATTAGCATTGGTGGACCAACGACCAGCAGCTTTACTATCCGATCTAAGTGCGACATTTGGAAATACCTTTTTATATTGTTCGCTATCAACTAAGTTCCTCACCTTTCGTCCAAATCCTACTGCAAGTTCAGCCGTATTGGAACATTGAATGATCTTTTTGTCGGGGTACTTTCCAAGAAACCAAGCAGGTAACAAGTAACTAGCAAACTCAGACTTAGTATGACGAGGTGGCATATTAATAATAAGACGTTTTGTCTTGCCATCTGCTATCTCCTGAAACTTTTTAGCCATGACCTTATGATGTCTGCCATCAATAAAACCTGCCCACATCTGTTTGACAAATGGAATAAACTGCTTCTGTGCTTTCTCTCTTGCTTCACCATCAATTAACTCCTTCGCCGTTAGTAAAATTTCTTCTCTCTCATTCGGCGGTAATTTTTCCAATATCTGTTCAAGATTCATACTGCATCCTTATACCCTTCGGGCGAACAGTCCGCGCTTTATCCGGTAATCCCTTACAATGCCCTAACTCAATCAACCGCTTCATCATCCGATGTATATTCCCTCTACCCTTCGCATTAAGTATATACATCACCTCATCCACCGAAGGACCGTAACCGTACATCTTCCAGAACTCATCAATCACTATATATACTTCTTTCTGTCTAGGAGTCACATCTTCTCCTTATTCATCAATTGCCGCATTAACGTAGCAGTCATTTCACAAGACTCTCTCTCCGCCCGCTTTAACATCATCTGCTTTAAAAGCACATACAACTCCTTCTGCTCTATAGGAGACATTAACTGTATAAGAGAATATAAACGCTTATCCAAGTAATTTTTCCCAATTTTTTATTATTGTTTTAAGTTCTTCAATTGTTGCGCTATTCTTTAGTGTGTTTGCTCTATATGATAAAATTTGAACATTTCCAGAAACATAACCTTTTGCTGGGTCAATTTTATCAAGTGTTGCATAATTTGATGGGCAGATTTTTCCTTCATATTTTTTATATGAAAGCTCAACTCCAAGCAATGGGCAATGTGTTTTCATAATATTTATATAATCCTTAATCTTTAATTCTTTTCTAGCCTTACTATTATTACCATGCTTTGAACGCCAAACCCAATTTCCAAAATCTGTTGTTTTATCGTAACGTTCATATTCTCTTTTTTTAATAGTTTCCGTAGATTCTAAATGTTTTNTTGGTCTACCTATTTTCATCAACCCCCGCGCCTCTCTTTTTTTACGCGCTCTAGCACAATTTTTTACGTTTCTACAATATACGCATTCACCATTTCTTGTATATCTAATAACTCCATTACATTTAATACAAAGCAATCCCTCATAGCGTACTGATCCATTTAACTTTGCTGTTTTTTTAGGGGTGGTATCTTTCATTATTAAATTATAACAAATTATATAGGGGTGGTATTTATAAATCTAAAATATATTTACCCCCACCCCTTTTATTTGAAAACATGAAGGGGGGTGTTTCTATATGATTTTGTTCACTATTCTTCCTAAATTTCACATGGTGGNGGGTGGCAACGTTTACAGTCATTTTTTTTCTTCTTTAAAATCAACATCTTCTGCGATAGTCGTTTGAGAATTATTCTCATTTGGAGATGATTGTTTGTGTGGAATACTATGCATAGACTCGTCATGGTGACCATGCTCAATTAAGGGGGTAGGGGTGTAGTGGGTATCATCGGAGTCATACAACCAAGTCAGAATCAACAACGGGGACTTGGAGTTCAGCAAGTAGAGAATCTCCGTCATCTGCATCAATGGTAATCGCATTACGTTCAATCGCTTGTTTGATCTGTTCAATTAACTTGAGCCTACTGCTATCACTTGAATGATGTACTTGCGTGATCTTCTGTTCTACAAATAGATTGGATGCCTTACCCAATAGTTCTAGCGATCGGATGCGTGAGGATGGGGGATTATCCTTGTCCATAGCGTGTAGAGTTAGCTCGTGCAGGACTAGATCACGCAGTTTGTCCCCTTTGATGATATGTTTTACTTCATTTTCCATCTTCTGACGGACTATTTCCATCGAGATTACATCGGTTGAAGCTAAGTTGTATCCAGCATTACCCACTACTTTAGGGTTAGCCTTTGTATTGTAGTTATCTCGATATGCTTGTGCTTTAGTCTTACCTAATGCGACATCTTTGGCAAATCCCTTTTGTTTGGCAGTTAGTTTCGATTCTTTGCTTATCCCAGCTATGAGACGGTCTATTGGCAATTGATCTAATGCTTCCTTGATTTGGGACTTATTCAATCTCATTTTATTGACGGGCTTTTTGGTTTTATCATTCATGATCGGGTGTTTGATAGGGTACAGACCGAGTATATCAGAAATACTGTATAAATGAACAGTACAAATATGACAATTGTCACAAAAGATTCACAAAACTGTCATCAAGATGTCACATTCATTGTGTATTCTGTATTTAAGCGGTAATTATTTAATAACTTACAGGGGGTTTTAATTATGAAATATGAATTACTTAAATGGGAATACTATGGCACTCAAGGCGTGAATATTAAAACAAGTTGGCGTGTAATACAACGCAATAAAGCGGGTGAAATAGTTTTAGTATTAAGAGAGTGTATTTTAAAAAAAGATGCAATTAAAGCATTAAATAAATTAAATCAATTATAAATGTTTTAATTGTCACAAAAGATTCACACATTATTTACAAAAGTTTCACAATGTTTTACCGTAGTATGAGTTATAGTTATTTCACGCAGTAATTTTTAATTTAACTTGAGGGAGTTATTCACATGAAAAATATCACAAGACATAAAGGCACATTACAAATTCTAAAACGGCTTCCAAATAGCATAAACGGGAATCCAAGATATTTGATATCTATTGACGGGTTTACTTGCAAAACTCCCGTAGATAGCAGTTATGGTTATTCAATAACCAATTATAAGGATAAAGAGGTTTCCGCCACTATCGGCACTCATTACGGGACTGCAACTCTTGATTTGTTGGAAAGGGTTTAATTATGAAAATCAATAATACAGAAATCACATCAAAGCATTTTGCTTATGACGGATGCCACAAGATATATCTAATCGAATCAGATCAAGACGAAAAAAAAGCCTTTGAAATTGGTTACCAAATTTTGCCGATCAAAGATTTAAAACAAACTTACAAAGACTCTTGCTCATTGAAATTTATATCAAATTGGCAGTTAAACAAAACCATTGTTTCACAATTTGAAAATGCAAAATTTACGGGGAAATTATGAAAACTTATACCGCACAAATCAACGCTTTTGGTAATGTCATAGTTTGCGGAGATACTAACCCTCGCAACTCATACAAGATCATATTCGAGGGCAGTTATAACGAATGTTTACGCATCAAAACGAACGAAGATGACGCAAAAGACGCAGTATATCGCTTACAAAATGAAAGGGTTTAATTATGAAAACAACTGTTAATTTTTATGATTTTAAAAGAGAATTCCAAGCAATCCGCCCAAATAATTTTAGTAATGAGGGCTTGATAATTTTATTTGATTACTTGGAAGAATACGAGCAATCAACGGGAGAAGAATTGGAACTTGATATTATCGCCCTATGTTGTGATTACACCGAAGAAACCTTAGAAGAAATTATCAATAATTACGATATTGAAATTGACAAGGACGAAGATAAACTTGAACAAGTCAAATATTTTCTAGATCAAAACACTATGATTGTAGGCGTTTTGGATGATGAAGAAACAATCATATATCAAGTGTTTTAAATATCAACCTGAAACCCTCTATTGAGGGTTTTGGGATGCTATTTTGCATCATTTAAACATAGGGGAAATTATGGAAAACTACACTTTTTATTATAAAACCGTTGAGGGTTTAACGGGCATATTCACAACCCAAGATATTAACGGAAATCGGGCTTTTAAGG
>JGI26470J50227_1000941_pt1 | contig 11004 bp, 10 predicted proteins | sample FreactTroBogLake_FD_50227 | JGI IMG/M metagenome (IMG submission 50227) | reverse complement strand
GGCGCACATATTACTATATGTGCTAGAGGTTCAGTAGAAGTAGAAACAGATTATGGTAAGCAAGTACTTGTTGAAGGTAATCTTGTCGAGTTTCCGCTTGATCAGCCGCATTCAATAAAGGCTCTAGTTGATAATTCTAGAATTGTTAATGTCAGAACATAAATACTTAATTAATTCGAGGATCAGCTATGTCAGTTCCAGCATCACGAGAACAATTCAAACAATATTGTCTTCGCCGCCTAGGTCGTCCCGTTATTGAAATTAACGTAGATGATGATCAGGTAGATGATCGTATTGATGAAGCACTTAAGTTTTATTGGGACTACCACTTTGATGGCACAGAGCAAACTTGGTTTACATACCAGTTAACTCAAACTGATATTGATAACCAGTATGTTCCGCTACCACCCAACATCATCGGTGCAGTAGAAATTTTCCCTATTGGCGAATCTCTGTCTAGTAATAATCTATTCAACATTCGCTATCAGATTTCTCTTAATGACCTTTATGATCTAACTGCAACTACGATGGTTCCTTACTATCTTGCCATGCAGCATATTCAATTTCTAGAACAACTTCTAGTTGGTCAGCAACCCATTCGCTATAATCGATGGACCAACAAACTTTATATTGATATGGATTGGGGTAAAGTTGGTGCCGGCAACTTCATTGTTGTCAAGGCATATCAGATTGTCGATCCAAATGTCTATACAGCAGCATGGGGTGATCGTTGGCTCACACGGTATGCCACATCACTCATTAAACAACAGTGGGGACAGAATCTAATCAAGTATCAAGACATTGCCTTACCTGGCGGCATGAAGTTCAATGCTGCTAAGATCTATGATGAAGCGGTAAAAGAAATTGAAGAACTAGAGCATGAAATGATCCATTCATATAGCTTACCCGTGACTGATATGATTGGGTAGCACGCGCGGTCACGAACAAAACGAAATATATATGAAGTATATACACTTATATGTTAAACAATGTGCTCACTGCGGCCTAAAATATTTTGGGAAAACTACCAGAAATCCTTATGAATATTTGGGATCTGGAAAGTATTGGATGAGACACTATAAATTACATGGAACATTGAATATAAAAACTATCGAAGTCATTTCTTTTACTGAACAAGAAAAAGCAACAAAGTTTGCATTATCGTTTTCAAAAAAAAATAACATCATAGAATCTTCCGATTGGGCTAATTTAAAATTTGAAAATGCACTAGATGGCGGACAAAATGAGCCCATTTCAGAAGCTCATCTTGCTGCATTGAAAAAAGGTAGACGCAATTCAAAAAATTCAATTAAACACAAAGCTGCGCTTTTAAATGGAAAATTAAATTATAAATATACAGATGAAGTTAAGCAAAAGATGCGTGAAAAAAAACTATTAAATGCTAATAGATTTTTAGCTGCATCAAAAGCAGGGCTGATCAGTTCACAAAAATATAAAGTCGATCTTAATAGACAAAAAGAACATTCTGAAAGAATGAAATTGTGGTGGGCCGAAAGAAAAGCTAACAATTTAAAGGCATCTTTGTAACATGGCGACTTCGTTCTTTTTCCGCAATATTGATTACACACCGGAGCAAAATCTCCTAAGTAATCTAACTACCGAAATGATTAAAATCTTCGGTATTGATGTTTATTATATCATTAGAAATACAGGTAACCTTGATAAGTTATTTGATGAGGCGGCAGGATCATCATTTAATATTGCCATTCCCATGGAAATGTATATTAACACCTATGAAGGATTCCGTGGTGAGGGTGATCTTCTCAGCAAGTTTGGGTTGAATGTAGCAGACAAGCTTGTGCTCTCCGTAAGTCGGGAGCGTTTTGCAGAAGATATTGGCGCACCATATTCACTTATTCGACCCAATGAAGGTGATCTTGTTTACTTCCCACTTTCAAATGGTGTCTTTGAAATTAAGTTTGTTGAGCATGAGGCTGCGTTCTATCAAACCGGCGCATTGCAATTCTATGAACTACAACTTGAGAAGTTTAGTTACAATAGTGAAACCTTTAACACAGGCATTCCTGAGATTGATAACATTCAAATCAATTACTCAAATGCCGATGATAACTATTACTTGCTCACGGAAAATGGATATAATCTAGTTACTGAAGATAATTACAATATTGAATTGGAATCATTTGTACCTGATCTAATTGATCCTACGGCACAAAATGAAGAACTCCAAACTCTTTCAAATACATTCATTGACTTTAGTATCACGGATCCATTCTCAGAAAATGGACGCTATTAATAAGGATAGATTATGTTCGGTTGGAAATTTTACTTTGGCTCGTTAAGAAAATATGTCAGTTTGTTTGGCACTCTTTTCAATGACATTTATATTGATAGAGTTGATCAAGCGAATGGAAACACACTAAAAACTATTCTAGTCCCACTCTCTTATGGTCCCAAGGATCGTTATCTAACCAGACTACAACAGAATCCAGATTTGCTTCGTGAAGTCAATCAAGTTCTACCTAGAATGACTTTCGAGATTAAAAGCGTTGAGTATGATTCTGAAAGAAAGTTGAACACAATTGGCAGAAATCGCTTTGTGAGTGCAAATAATTCTTCATTGAGCTCACAATACAATCCTGTCCCTTATAATTTCAATATTGATCTGACCATTCTCACAAGAAATGCAGATGATGCTTGCCGTATTGTAGAACAAATTTTGCCATTCTTCAAACCAGAATGGACAACGTCTGTCAATTTGATTCCTGAGATGGGAATCACGATGGATATCCCTGTTGTTCTAAAGTCAATTGAATATCAAGACACCTATGAGGGTTCTTATAATGATCGCTATGCTATTGTCTGGACACTTCAGTTTGTTCTGAAAGGTTATATCTTCGGACCTATCAATACCTCAGGTGTCATTAACCAAGCGAACGTTAATCTTTATACGCCAGGCACCAATACTGCTGCTCAAGGTGTAGAGGTGACACCTTTGTCTGAAGGACTTTCAGTTATTCCAGGACAAAATTCTACTGGGTATGCCGTTAATGCCGGATCATCACAAGTAGTGTCTAATAGCTCAGGTGTGTATGTTAATGGCATTTTGACTGGTGTTCCTGTTTCCAGTATTGCGGCAAACAGTAATTATGGCTTCATCACTGATTTTTATTCTAATATAGGTTATGATAACTAATACACAAAATATAAGTACCATTCTTGGTGTGACAAATACTCCTCCTGCTCAAACAACAACCAGAAATAGTGTTGTTCTTGTACAGGACGATACCAAAGCAACCGCAGAAAACGACTTCGAGTTTGCTCGAGGCAATCTCTATGAGATTATTCAAAGTGGTCAAGAAGCACTTGATGATATGATTGGATTTGCCAAGCAAGCACAAAACCCGAGAGCCTATGAAGTCGTGGGTGCAATGGTCGCTAATCTTGTAGATGCGAATCAAAAGCTTCTTCATCTCTCAAAACAAATCAAAGAAATTCAATCGACAGATAAAGTTGATACTAGCAAAACAGTCAATAATAATTTGTTTGTAGGAAGCACGGCAGAGCTGCAAAAATTACTCAAAGGTGAATAGTGGCTAATACTATATCAAATACGGCATACTTGGGTAATAAAAATCTCAAGCGAGCAGCAGTTCCCATTCAATGGACACCAGAACTTGTTAAAGAGTTCGGCAAGTGCGCTCGTGATCAAGAGTATTTCATCAAAACCTACTGTCGTATTGTACACGTTGATAAAGGACTTGTCAACTTTGATTTGTGGCCTTTTCAGATCAATATGATCAATAAATTTGAAAGTAATCGTTTTGTTATTTGTAAAATGCCTAGACAGGTCGGAAAGACGACTACGGTAGCAGCCTACATGCTACACAAAGTTCTTTTTACTGAAAGTTATAATATAGCCATTCTAGCAAATAAAGATCGGCAGGCTCGAGAAATTCTTTCCAGAATACAATTGATGTTTGAGCATTTGCCTAAGTGGTTGCAACAGGGTGTGGTGGAATGGAACAAGGGCAATATTGAACTTGAAAATGGCTCAAAAATTCTAGCATCTGCTACATCATCATCTGCAGTTCGCGGCGGTTCATTTAATCTTGTGTATTTGGATGAGTTTGCATTCGTTCCCAATAATATTCAAGAACAATTCTTTGCCTCAGTTTATCCTACAATCTCGTCAGGTCAAACTACAAAGGTTTTGATTACGTCAACGCCGAATGGCATGAATATGTTTTATAAAATTTGGACCGAAAGTGAAAATGGAAAAAATCACTATGTTCGAGTAGACGTGCATTGGTCACAAATTCCAGGAAGAGACGATGACTGGAAAAAGTTGACTATAGATAATACTAGTGAACGCCAATTCAAACAAGAGTATGAGTGTGAGTTCCTTGGTAGTTCTGATACGTTGATCAGCGGCGAAAAACTAGCACAACTTACATATATCAACCCTATTCTTTCTTCTGGTGACGTTGATGTCTATGAGCATCCTATAGAAAATCATGTGTACATGAGCGTCGTTGATACCTCTCGAGGATCGGGTATTGATTATTCTGCATTCATTGTATTTGACATTACTCAAGTTCCTTATAAGGTTGTCGCCAAGTATAGAAACAATGATGTAGCCGCGCTTGTTTATCCTACCATAATTTATAATGTATCAAAACACTATAATATGGCATATGCTCTCATAGAAACAAATGATGTAGGACAACAAATCGCAGATATTTTACACTATGATCTAGAATACGATGAAGTCATCACTACAAGAACCAAGGGTCGTGCAGGACAAAAAATCAATTCTGGCATGGGAATGACCAGAATATCTTTGGGAGTTAGAACAACTGTCCAGGTCAAGAGGATTGGTTGTGCTAACTTCAAGAGCCTCGTTGAAAGCGACAAATTGATAATTAATGACTATGACCTCTTGTATGAACTGTATCGATTCATAGAACACAACGGCAAATATCAAGCCGAAGAAGGAGAGCATGACGATCTAGTAATGTGCTGCGTACTATTTTCGTGGCTTGTGAATCAGGAATACTTCAAAGAGCTGAGTAACAACGATGCAAGGCTTGAGGTACTAGCAAACAATCAAAAGACAATAGAAGAAGATCTTTCACCATTTGGCTTTATAGATGATGTCTGGCGTTCTGAACCCGAAGAAGAATCGGATCAGCCGTTTAATAATTGGCTTTTATAAATATAACAGAATAAGATATTCTATCTATTTCGGCATAAAGGGAGAAAAAAATGGGATTCCAAGTCAGCCCAGGTATTAATGTAAGCGAAGTCGATTTGACCACCATTGTTCCTGCAGTATCAACCACTGCTGGCGCAATCGCTGGTCTATTCCGTTGGGGTCCAATTGGTCAGCTCGTTCTAGTTGATTCAGAAAAGACTCTAGCCACTCGCTATGGTGCACCTACCAACTACAATGCAGAAACCTTTTTTACTGCAAAGAATTTTCTTTCTTATGGCAATCAGCTATTTGTAAGCCGTGCAGCAAACACAACCGACACAACTTCATGGGTCGGAACGTCAAATAGCACATTTACTGCCGTTGCAAATGCATCTGCTGTATATGGCTCAAACAGCACAACATCAAATGTGATTTACAATATCACAAATAGCGATGCTTATAACGCTGCCATTGCAACAGGTACACTTACAACAACTGCTCAAGGTGCAGGTATTTACTGGATTGCAAAGTATCCAGGTGCAATTGGAAACAGCCTTCGCATTTCTCAAGTCGATAGTGCAACCCAGTTTTCATCAAACATTGCAANTGTCGCCTCAACTACATTTGCACTAGGTTCAAATACCGCAACATTCTCCTTTGTTGATAATAGTTATGTTGCAGCAAACGCAGCTTATCAAGCACTCACAGTTGGTGACTGGATCACAGTTGGTAATTCAACTGTTGGGTTCCAAAATCTTCAACTCTCAGCTAAGCCTGCAACAACACCTTCTGCTAACACACTAGCATTAAATTTCTATAACAACTACACACTGGGCGCTACGGTAAACATGGGTACAACTACCCCGGGTGCGAATGTGGGTCGTCTATGGGAATTTTATAACTCAGTCAATGGCGCTCCAGGTACATCATATTACCAAAATTCCTATGGCAACAGTAGTGTAACCGATCAGGTTCACGTTGTAGTAGAAGATTATAACGGCGCATTCTCAGGCACACCAGGTCAAATTCTTGAAGTTTGGCAAGGATTGTCTCGTGCAACTGATTCAATGACACAAGATGGTTCTTCAAATTACTATCAAACAGTTATTAATCAAAATTCAAGCTATGTTTGGTGGTCAGCACATCGTGGCTCATCAGCCTATGCAAACACTGCAAATAATCTTGTAAATGTAACAACGGGCAACCTTCCGCTCTCAACACTATTCAATGGTGGTCAAGACGGGTTCGGTGAAGCGAATGTAGCCACAGCAACAGTATCAACATTGTTGCAAGCTTGGTCACTATTCATCTCTACAGAAAATTCAAATCCATCACTACTCATCACAGGTAAGGCACCAGATACAACAACCGGTGTTGCACCTTTGATTCAGCAGTATGTCATTGACAACATTGCAACAATTCGTAAGGATTGTGTTGCATTCTGCTCACCTCCAAAAAATACAGTAGTGAACAATGTCGGTAATGAGTACTCAAGTGTTATTACCTACACTTCAAATACTCTAAACCGTAGCACCTCTTATGCTGTAATGGATTCTGGGTATAAGTATCAGTACGATAAGTACAATGATGTCTATCGTTATATCCCACTCAATGGCGACATTGCTGGGCTTTGCGTATACACAGACACCACTCGTGATCCGTGGTGGTCACCTGCTGGGTTCAATCGTGGACAGATCAAGAATATCGTCAAGCTTGCTTACAATCCTAAGAAGGCAGAACGCGATCTTCTATATCCTGCCGGTATCAATCCTGTGGTTACATTCCCAGGACAGGGTACAGTTCTTTATGGTGACAAGACTCTACTTCAGCAGTCTTCAGCGTTTAGCCATATCAATGTTCGTAGACTCTTTATTGTTCTTGAGAAGGCAATTTCTGCCGCTGCTCAAACAACACTATTTGAGTTCAACGATTCATTTACACAGGCACAGTTTATTTCATTGGTCACTCCATTCCTCAAGGATGTACAAGGACGCCGTGGTATTTCTGATTTCTACGTTGTTTGCGACGCTACTAACAACACTCCACAAGTTGTCAATAGCAACCAATTCGTAGGAGACATTTATATCAAGCCTGCATACTCAATTAACTTCATTCAACTTAATTTTACTGCAGTTCGAACTGGAGTCAGTTTCTCCGAGATCGTAGGTAAGTTCTAATAAATACTAACTAAGGAATAGGAGAATATAAATGGCTTTTAATATCAATGACATTAAGGCACAATTGACTGGTGGCGGTGCTCGCCAGTCATTGTTCTTGGTTCAGTTCAACAACCCAGCGAATGCTGCGGGTAATGCAAAGCTACGTTTCATGGTCAAGGCTGCTTCAATTCCAGAAGCGCGTTTGGGCAATATTGACGTTCCGTACTTTGGTCGTAAGCTTAAGCTTGCTGGCGACCGTGTATTCGAACCCTGGAATGTAACCGTCATCAATGATGAGGATTTCCTCGTTCGTAATGCTCTTGAAAACTGGTCAAATGCTATCAACTCACTTGAAGGCAATCTTCGTAGCTTCCCAACAGCATCACCTACAGCATATAAGTCAAATGCCACAGTACAACAGTACGGCAAGACAGGCACAATGCTTCGTGAGTATACATTTTATGGAATCTATCCTGCAGATGTATCAACCATTGCACTAGATTGGAATGCAACAGACCAGATCGAAGAATTTACGGTTCAGTTTCAATATGACTACTGGCTAGTCAGCAACGGAACAACAGGTGATGCTGGCGGCGCCTAAAACGAATACTTTATCGCAAGCATAATCGATATGGATTTGTTTATATCTGGCGGGTTAGGAAAATAATATGAAATTATTTGGCTTTGAAATACGAAAAAACCTAGAAGATGAACAACAAAGTATTCCGTCATTTGCTCCTCGAGAGACAGATGACGGAGCTTTGGTCGTTTCTGCAGGTGGAACATTCGGCACATATCTCGACTTGGAAGGATCTGCTAAAACAGAAGCAGAGCTTGTCGCCAAGTATCGTGAGATGGCTATTCAACCCGAAGTCGAAATTGCAATCAATGACATTGTAGATGAGGCTATCGTAAAAGAAGGCAAGCAACAAATTGTTGAAATTGACCTTGATGACCTAGATGTTACCGATAACATCAAAGAAGCAATCAAAACACAATGGGATAAGGTTTGCGACCTACTTGATTTCAATAACTCAGGTTACGACATCTTTCGCCGTTGGTATGTAGACGGTCGTATCTATTATCACATCATGATTGATGTAAACGACCCGCGCCAAGGTATTAAAGAACTACGTTATGTAGATCCACGCAAAATTCGTAAAGTGCGTGCTGTCAAGCGTGTGCGTAAAGATAATGTTTATGTCAACGTAGTAGACAGTGAGTTCTACATGTTCAATGAGCGCGGATTCAAAGGCGCCTCAGCAACAGGTATGGACAACCAAGGTCTGCACATCGCCAAAGATTCTGTAATTCATATCACATCAGGCATGGTGGACAAGGACAATAAGATGGTCCTTGGTTATCTACACAAAGCCATCAAGCCATTAAACCAACTTCGTATTCTAGAAGATGCTACAGTTATCTATCGCATCTCTCGTGCTCCTGAGCGTCGTATTTTTTCTATTGACGTTGGCAACCTTCCCAAGATGAAGGCCGAGCAATACGTTAAGGATGTGATGACCAAGCACAAAAATCGTCTCATCTATGACGCCACTACAGGTGCTATTCGAGATGATCGTAAGTTCATGACAATGCTTGAAGACTATTGGTTTCCTCGCCGTGAAGGCGGTGGCGGTACAACAGTCACCACACTTCCTGCAGGACAGAATCTTGGACAGATGGATGACGTTGAATACTTCCAAAAGAAATTATTCCAATCACTCAATGTTCCAGTTTCTAGACTTAACAGCGAGCAGGGATTCAATCTAGGTCGCTCATCAGAAATTTCACGGGATGAATTAAAATTCCAAAAGTTCATTCTTCGTATGCGTATCAAGTTTGCCAATCTATTCATGAAGGCACTCGAAAAGCAACTAGTCCTCACAGGTGTTATTGCCTCTGAAGATTGGGAGAGCATGAAAAATAATATTCACTTCAATTACCAAGAAGATAATTACTTCTCAGAATTGAAGAAAGAAGAAATTGTCCGTGAGCGTATCAATACTCTTTCAATGGTTGATCCATATGTTGGCAAGTATTACTCCGAGGAATGGGTCAAGAAAAATATTCTGCAATTGACTGATGATGATATTGAAGTGATGGATGAGCAAATGGAAGCTGAGGCAAAGATCAATGTTGAAAAGCAAGCACAACTTGCACAGCAACAAGCAGAACTAATGCCACAACAACCCGGCGAACAACTTGGTCAGCAACAAGCTCAACCTGGCGCGCCTCAAGAGCCGCAATTAAGTCCACAATAAATATAAATAGAATGTAATATTGGAGAGATCTATGGAAAATGAATATACCACATCAGACGTTATTGACTATAGTCTTGATGGCGACATGACCAATCTACAAGCTGCTGTTAACGGCATCATGGGTGCTAAGGTTGCTGAAATTCTCTCTGCACGAAAGATTGAAGTTGCCAAAAACTTATTTAGTCAAGAGGATTAACATGCCTACGGAAAAAGAAATCAGTTCAGCGGTTGGTGTACGCCAAGCGAAGAAGCTCGCACAGAAGCTTGTTAGCCTCGATAAGGTACCTGAGTACTTTGTGGGGAAAAATAAGGACGGCATCAAAAAGTTTGTTGCCAAGCATCCTACTCTCAGAACAGATGAACCTTATGAACAAGATGAAGTATTCACCGGTAGTAACAAAAAGAAAGATATGACTACTATGAACGCCGATCTTGATCTCGGTGCAGACGAATACGTCTATGATGTTAAGGAAACTCGTAGTCCTGCCATCAAAAAGATTCTAGAAAATATTCATCACCTTGGCGTGGGTGCTCATGAACTTGTATTGCATAGTGACAATGATCCCAAGCAATATAAGTCAAGCAAAGCACCTATTGAAAAGAATCTCACCAAGAAGTTTAAGAAAGGTCAATATGACCATGACCTGGCACACAAGCTTTGGATGCATCATGCTAACAGAGCTGCTCAGGCATATCACAAAGAACATGGTGACAAGAATCTTCCATGGCATCACATGTTCTCAGTTGATGATCGTAAGCAAGCTGCTCATCATTGGGCAGATTCATGGCACGATGAAATGAAGTCAGGCAACATGCATGAGTCAACAGATGACTTGTACGATGAAACATTGCTTGAAGCTGGCGAACCCATGTCACCAGCACCCGCCACATCAGACAATCCTGCTCCTGGCGGCGCTGATTCACCAACTATTGGACAGAATAGTCAAGACGATGGTGAATCAAAAGAACACAATGATGAGGATGAGAGCGAAACTTCAAAGGACGCCAAGGATCATCTTGAAGCCATTGCAATGGCTGCAGCAGAAGCATACGAAAGCGTAGGCGGCGAAGAAATCCCAGGTTGGGTACTCGAGAAACTAAAGCTTGCTCAGGACTTCGTTGAATCAGCGCTCAAGCACATCAGCGACAGCGCCGGCGAAGAAACTGATGAGGATGAAGAGCAACCAGGCAAGAATGAAGAACCTGCTCCTACCACAAAGCCTGATGCCAACGAAGGCGGCAAGGCTGCTATGGCAAAAGAAGAAAAGGAACATCCATCAGCGGGTCTTTCTGCAAAAAAGAAAGCAGCTGTTGTAAAGAAAGCGAAGAAGGGCGAGAACATCGGTCATGGCGGTTTTGCTAGACTCGCTGCTAAGGCTGCAGAAAAGTATGGCTCAAAAGAGTCAGG
>JGI26470J50227_1000940_pt1 | contig 11004 bp, 21 predicted proteins | sample FreactTroBogLake_FD_50227 | JGI IMG/M metagenome (IMG submission 50227) | reverse complement strand
AAAGGGTTCACGGTGTTTACGGAGCCCACGACTACTTGTTTGGGTTTGGGCCCCTTGCCCGAAACTATGATTGGGGACGATTTGAAAGTCCTCAAAACTTTTACTTGATTTAGGAGTTTAATAAGATGAAGACGAATGTAGTGCTTGGTACTTGCCCCGTTTGCAATGGTACAGGGGAACTTCCTCTCACAGATCAGCAACGAGGGTATTCTTGGAACGCAGGCAAAACGCACGGTCCTTGTGACAACTGCGGTGGGCAGTATATGTACGGAAAGTCCACAGGTAAGGTCCGACTTCGCAAGGACAACGGTGAACCGTGTGTTCATCAGTACAAGCATGAGTCACTGGGTCGATGCTATCACGGCTACACTTGCAAGCATTGCGGGGACTATTTCACGGTGGACAGCGGGGACTAATACCCTGTGTAAGTCATTGATTTTATTAGGATTGTAAGTCATTGATTTTCTTGGCAATTTAGTTTCAAAAAAAGGTTGCATCCCGCCCAAAAATCCGTATAATAGATATATAGAGTTGAGAAACGGAGAGCGACATGAACGAATATGAATCAAGTTTGGTAGCGGCAGGCGCTACTGTTTTGGCTTTCCGATCGTTTGGATCGTATCAGGGTTCTTGGTACGCTATGGTCGATTGGAATGGTGAGCGTGGTTGGGTCGAAGGGTCGTATGGCTCTTGCGAGATGTGCGACTCGTTCCAAAACGAGTTTGGCTATAACGCTAGTGCGTGTGATGACCACTGGGAGCAAACCGAAGGTTGTGCCGAATGTGCTGCTAAGGCGGCAGAGTATCAGGTTCGTCTTGTGTCGTTTGGCAAGTCTTATTTGGATACTATTCTCCCGGCGGGACACTATCTGCCCGAGTTGGACGAGCGTTCTTCTTGGGACTCTGAATCTGAAGAAGCAGCCAAGTGGATTCGTGAGACTGACGCTAAGTTCTAAGGGTGAATGAATATGGTCGCCGTTCAAGAAGTTACTGTCTGGGAATCTGATTTTCAGCCCAATCACATTTATTTGTTGGAGGGCGACCGTATTCATGCTTACATCCCCAAGGGTACTAAGCGGGTAATCGAATTCAAGTCTCCTTTGAGAATGGACAAGCGCGGTCGCAAGTTTGTCGAACTGAAGAAGAATCCGTTCAAGGTTGAGATTGAGTCTACACTGATTCGCGTAACTGGCAGCAAGGGCGATACTTACTTTGTTGATCCTGTTAAGAAACAATGTTCATGCCCCGGATTCCAATTTAGAAATTATTGCAAACATTTAGAACAATTATCAAAGTGATACCTATACATATTTGCCTTTCCTTGTTTGCCGCAATGCGGACAAGTTAGAATAGGTCTATTAAGATTTTGTAATCTTGTTCTTTCTGCTCTTTCTTTTTTTCGTTCAGGTGTCCAGGATAACCTCATGTTCTGTTTCGCAGAATCATTAAATTTCATTCCAATACGAATTTTTCTAATTTTTTCGCCAAACCCCGGGGGTTTCTTTTTTCCTTTTAGCGCAATAGACGCTTTTTGACGAAAAAGTTCTATGCCCTCTTTTGTCCTAATGTCTCCTCTTCCTTTACCGACTTCCGATAATTTTTTTCTATGTTCGTCAGAAAATATTCTTCCTTTCATAGTATCTGATCGTTTTTTATTAGATTCAGGAGTATGTACTGTCGCTCCACCATCACCTTGTTCTTCTTTTAAATTAGCCCACTGGTCACTATTGATTATATCCCATTTTTTACTAAAATATATTCCTTTTTTCTTTATTTCATTCGAATCAGTTGATTCAAAGAGTATTTGTGTACTACAATCATAACCATACTTTTTTAGATGTAATTTCCAATACTTACCTGAACCGCGGTATCGATGAGGATCTGGTGCAGTGGTTTTTCCTAAATATTTTAACCCAGTTTTGTTGTGTGTCTTTACATAAAGATATATCATAATACTATTTATGCACGGGATTTACTTTCCGCGGTCGTTGCAAGCATTTGGATGCAAATACATGAAATACATTAAACTAGATCGTAAATACAAGAACTACAAAAAATTTGGTCACCAGCACGGGTTTAAGTTTAACTTCTCATCTACGCTAGGTCATAGCGACAATGAGAAAGCCCGGGAAGTAAAAGAAATACTTCGTAACAAGTACGGTTGTAATTACGATACCAAAACTTGGGATGCGTATTTTGGTAAGAGACTCAGACGGCATATGAGTCGTCCTTACTTCATCACTTTTAAAGGTGATGACAGTTTGGTTACTTACCTCATGCTGAAAGTCTTGTAAGCAAATATTTAGATGCAAATACATGGAATACATTAAACTAAATCCCAACTACACAAAATATGGTCACCGGCATGGGTTTAAGTTTGACCCCTATAGTTATGGTAGCGAAGGTAAAGCCCGTGCTAAAGCCCGTGCAGTAGAAGAGTTTCTTCGGAGCAAGTACGGTTCAGATTCGGACAGATATTGTAGTGCGTTTTTTGGTGGGAAACCCAATGAGTCGAATCAGTATTGGATCACCTTCAAGGGTAAGGACAGTTTGGTTAGTTACATCATGCTGAAAGTCTTGTAATTACCATTTTATTCTGATATTATAATACTATGACAATGCATATGATTAAGGGTGTTCATTCACTTAGCACCCGCAAGCCCAAATTCAAAATGACTAAGGCTAAGCAGGCTGAATGGCAGCAGGGCTGGCGTGAGCATAACGATTGGCTCAAGCAGCAGCGTATGCCCAAACTTTCGTTTGAAGAGTATTGTGACTACCGTTTGGGTAAGATCAAGCAGCCCAAGCCTGCTGTTATGAAGACGCTTGCTCCTAAGGATACGCACTTTAGGGCTAGTGAAACTCCTCGTATTCCCAGCCTTACCAACGTCAAGGTGGGCAACACTGGTCGCCGCGAACCACGTGTGTATTCTGGTGAGCGTACACTACTTGGAGTAGCCGTAATGCACAAATCCAATCTAGTGCCGGTGTTTAGCGCAGAAGAGGCTACTGAAATTGCTAGGATGCGACGAGGATAATGTTAGACCAACTATTCTACAACAATCATGATGAAAGAGGAATACCGCTAATCAGCAATGGTCGATGGTTAAACCTAATCGAACAGTTTAACAAGGACGATATCAAGCGGGCCTTGACTGATTACATCATTGATAACAAGATTCCTTTCCCGCTAAAACAGTTTAGTAAGGATGAGTTTGAACGGGTATTCAACCGTTTCTGTAAAACATCAATGTTGTCTGAGTACAAGGACTTTGATCTAGTCTTAGAGAAGGCAGATTACAAGTACAAGTATTCAGATAGCCCGCTAGGCGTAATCGACAAGTCTCACGTTTACAATATCGTAAGCAATTACTTTCAACAAGAAAACCGTATGCGTTGCGGTAGCAATCTTGTTTCTTCTCCGTGGGATATTTGGCACAGCAAAGATAAACTAGAGAAAATGAACTGGCACTTTTGGCGTAAAGGTGCATTGGGTAATGATGATATCTGCGATTCTACTTTTCGCAGTGCGTTTAGAATTGGCACTTATACTGCAACACAGTTTAAGCCCAGTGTGGCTAAAGCACTGTACGAGAAGCACGGGGCAGTAGATGTTTTAGATACTAGTTCAGGATGGGGAGATAGGCTAGCGGGATTTTATGCTACCAAATCAACCAAGCGTTATGTTGGTTGTGACCCAAACCCTGAAGTGTTTGCTACTTACAAAGAGCAATGTTTAGAATATGAACGGTTGCTGGGCGGCAACGCTATTTTAACCGAGTCTGTAAACTACTTCAAGTGTGAGGGCGTTAAAACAGTAGAGATATGGAATCTTCCCAGCGAAGACGTTGCGTGGTCTCAGTATGAGAATGCGTTTGACTTTTACTTTACCAGTCCTCCGTATTTTGAAACTGAACGATATGCAACTAGTACAGTCAAAACAGCAGAGCAGTCTTGGTCCAGATATCCTACATTTGACAGTTGGAAGAACGATTTCTTTTTTAAAGTCAATCGTATGGTTTGGAACACGATCAAGAGTGAAGGGTATATGATGATAAATATCATCGAACCCCGCATTCATAATGGTAAACGGTTGAATCTGTGCGATGATATGGTTGATGACATTCTAACTTATCCTGGCAGTAACTATCTAGGTAAGATTGGTATGCGTATGCAAGCAAGACCCCATGCTATTGTGAATGCTGCAAAGAACAGTATTTTTGTTGAACCCGTTTGGGTGTTTAGAAAAGATTCATCTCAGTATCCAAAATTGAATCATTTTTCTGAATTGTTTATTATGGAGTAGAATTTTATGAAAAGAGTATTTCTAAGTTTAATGTTAGTATTTGCTGCGTCAACTAGCGTTGCTGATCCCGATTGGAATCATCATCGTTATCACCAAGAGCGCGAGCATCGTGAATGGCATGAACGTGAAGGACATTTTGGTTGGGGAGAGTTCGTAGGTGGAATCATTCTTGGTGGCATCATAGCACATGAAGTTAATGGTCACTATTATGATACTGACGAGCAAGAAGTTCACAAAGTTTGTAATGACTTCCCAGTAGTTGATTCTTATGGTCACTATATGTATGATGAATGGGGTCATTTGTTAGTAGAAAAGCGTTGCCAATGGGTATTAGTTCACCCAGTAGGACCACGCGACTAAGAGTATATAATGAAAATCAAAGTAACGTCCGATCTTCATTTGGAGTTTTCGGACGTTGTAATCAACAATGATCAAAATTGTGATGTACTAGTTTTGGCTGGTGACATCCTCACGGCTCAAAAACTGCACGACCATGATCGTAATTCAGATTCTAAGATTGCTATTCGTTACCGCAACTTCTTACAGCGGTGTTCGGATTCTTTCCCACATGTAATTTACATTGCAGGGAACCATGAATTTTATCATGGCAAGTGGGTCGCTAGTCTAGATCACTTGCTAGAAGAATGCGCCAATTACCCCAACATTTATTTCCTTGAAAATGACACTAAGGTGATTGATGAGACTACCTTCGTGGGAGGCACCTTGTGGACCAACATGAACAAAGGTGATCCTATCACCATGGGTGCTATTGTAAATAAGTTGAATGATTATAACGCTATTCGTAATGATGCTAACGGGTACAGAAAACTCAAGCCTTACGAAACGGTTAGTCGCCACACCAGGACACTTGCCTATTTCAAAGAAACTGTAGAAACTGACCCTACTAAGACCTATGTAGTAGTCAGCCATCATGCACCTTCTGCTTTGAGCATTGATGAATATTATATTCATGATTTCATTGTGAACGGTGCTTATCACTCTGATCTTTCAGAGTTCATGCTAGACCATCCACAAGTCAGACTTTGGGTGCATGGGCATATGCATAATCCTTCTGATTATGTGATTGGAGAAACTCGCACCGTATGCAATCCTCGAGGCTATACTGGTGAAGATACGGGCTGGGATCCTAATAAAATCATTGAGATCGGGTAAAGAGTTCACAAAACAGTATCCTATTCTCTTGTATCTTACTGATTAATCTAGTATTATGTGTTTACGGTGTTCGTGAGAACAACGCATTTACAAAGGAAAATGATATGACTAATACTAAGCAAGCACGCCTCCTTGAGGCATTTAAGAATGGTGAACAGTTGACTGCCAAGCAGATCACTTATCGGTTCGGTATTGCTAACCCAACTGCTACTGTGAGCGATTTGCGTTTTGCAGGGTTCGCTATCTATGCTAATCAGCGTACTAACAACAAGGGCCAGACTTTCACCAAGTATCGCTTGGGAACTCCTAGCCGCGAAGTTGTAGCCGCAGGTTACAAGGCATTNGCTGCTGGGCTAGTCTAATTGACTAGAGGTTTGGCGGGAGCCTAAAATCCCGCTCACTTAATAACAATGAACATTCTACATAAAATTCTCAATAAACTTGGTCGCTATCGTCTAATTCTCGACCGTCGTACCGGTGCGCCATATATGCACCGGTACTATTTATTTTTGAAGGACCGTTACAAGTTTCCTTTTAACTTTGTGTTACACAAGATTGTAAAGAGTGACGATCCTATCTTTCACGACCATCCTTGGAACTATACAACTATCATACTTAAGGGTGGATATTGGGAGCATACTCCCATGTACAGTAAGGGCAGAATCGTTGATCAGTGCGTTTGGAGAGGCCCAGGTAGTATTATTCGTAGAAATGCGATAGACTATCATTGGCTAGAACTTGACAACGAAAAACCCGCTACTACGATATTCATTATGGGCAGGCAAGAGCGAGAGTGGGGATTCTTAGTTAACGATGGTAACATACCCAAATGGGTAAAATACGACGAATACTTGAACAATTGGCAACGGTACAATAAACAGGCGTTAAATACATGAATATGACTGAGATTCTTCTTTGGGTATCTGGATTCTCTTTGGGCTTCATGGTGGGAGAATACTATGTTAAGCGCAAGGCTCAGATTTGGATCAGGCAAATTTTGGAAGACATTGAAAAAGCAGAACAGCCCAAACAAGAATCTACAAGCGAATACCCATTCTTCTTTACAGAAGTAGTAAATGGGTCTATTATGCTATATAGCAATACTACGCAGAAGTTTGTATGTCAGGGTAAAACATTAGAAGAAGTTGTCCAAAATGCAAAACAATACGCCAACATTAGTGAGGGCGTTATTAGGCATGATGCTGGGCGACTTTTTACTTTCACGAACNGAAAACTAGGGTAAAATCTTAATGAAAGCCAGTTTAGGCAAGTTTCGTAAGCGTAACGGTAGAAAGATTGTTGTTCGTATTGATAAAGAAGACAGTTGGAGTGTAGATAGTACTCTAGCCGTTATTATNCTTCCTACGCTTATCCAACTTAAGCAAAACGCTCAAGGAGTACCTAATGAGTTTGGCGACGTTGGCGGCGGAGACTGGGAAAATCAAGAATCGTTTGATTTTTATAAAGAAACTTACAACGAGGCTTTTGACATTAGTTGTCAAAAGTGGAATGAAATTTTGGACAAGATGATTTGGTCTTTCCAACAAGTTGCGTTTGGTGATTATGACTCTAAGTATCATCATGGTGAAGCAATATTTGAATGGACAAAAACTAAAGAATCTGGATTGAATCCCCTTACCGGTAAGGTAGAAAACTTCTCTGAAATGGTTGACAAGAATCCTGATGAGCATTGGTATGATATTGTAGGTCATCGTGAACACGAACGACGAATTCAAGAAGGATTAGAACTGTTCGGCAAGTATTTTAGGAACTTGTGGGACTGATGTCCGACCAGTACGAAACTACTATTCAGTTGCCGTATGGTCAGTTAAGACCTCTTATAGAGTGGTGCCAGCATAATTGTCAAAGAAACTGGCACTTTGATGTGATCAATATGGCTGGAGAACAGTCGGGTAGTTACTCTTTCACCTTTGAAAGCGAACGAGATTACATGACCTTTTTAGTGTGGAAAAAATGAAGACTTTTTACTTTAGACGCGAATGCAAAAACTTTGATGATATCACCAAAGACAAGAGCATTCGTAAGCACATTGATTACCAAATTAGTTGGGCTAACCATCTTATCTTGGGTTTTAGCGAAGATACCAAGAACGAATCTATCTTTTCTTATATTGTTCTTAAGTACGGAGATTATATTATTAACAGTAAGGAACTGATTCCTGACCGTACCCCCGTTATTCACAAAGATTATACGCCTGATGACCCCAAAGGATACTTGAAAAGGCATCCTATTAATAAATAGTATAATGCGTATATATGAATTATTTGAAGAAATAGAACCTACAGAAACAGGAAAACCTATCGTTTATGTTGACATGGACGGCGTGTTAGCAGACTTGTTTAACCACGCAGGTAGAGAACTTTCTGTAGCACACTACAAGCAAATGACCCCAGATCAATGGAATAAGTTCTTCAAAGAAGCAAACGCAGAACAACTGTTTAAAAGCCTCGAACCTTTCCCCACCGCAAATCACTTGNTACATATAGTAAAGAGATTTGCGGGTGGGTATACCATTTTAAGTAGNCCNNTAAACTTTGACCGCGAGGGTAGCATAAAAGGAAAGCGCGCCTGGCTAGCAAAAAATATTAAAGTTGCTCCAGATAAAGTGATCTTTGAGCATGAGAAATACATTTATGCTGTTCAACCTGACGGCACTCCCAACATCTTAATCGATGACTACACTCCAAACATCGTTGCATGGCGTGCTGCGGGCGGTATCGGAATCAAATATCAAGCAGATGAAGACCGTTTAGGTAAGGTTAAATACGGTCTTAAGAGGGCTCTGCATATTATTAGAAGAGATAAATAGCATATAGGAGTTCCGATTATGAGCGATATTAGAAAGTTAATGGAAGCAATCGAAGACATTTCTGAAAGTTCAGAGATGATCGAAGTAAATGATACATTTCATTTTGAATTAAATGATGAGGTGTTAGTAGAGACCGGTGTAGTTGCATTAGGTCCAGACGCTATCGTTGTTGAAGCAGACCAAAAGACTTTAAATATCCTAAGTGAACACTTTATTCTAGAAGACTTTGAAGAATTAAACGAAAGCGATATAATCAATTTTCAGGATATCTTTAAAAATAGAAGGCAAACTGCCTCTGATGGAAAACCAGAAATAACTGGTCCTGCTACAGTTCTTAAATATAAGAAACCAGAAGACTTGTACAGAGAATTTTTCAAAAGTGAATTTTATACCCCAAGTGTAGACCCGGATGATAACGAAACTGAATGGCTACGCNCGGCTATGCAGTTCTTAGCAGACAAATTTAAAAAGTCTAAAGCCAAAATTAATGCTCAAGAAGCCATGAAATTAGCTATGGCAATGCAACAAGAAGCACTGCTTAGAGATAAGGAAGTAAAAGAAGAATTCAACTTAATAAGGAAGTATGCAGGCTTAAACGAATCAAAGTACCCTCATGTTTCTATGAGAATGGGATCTGATAGTGACGCTTCTAGCGCCGGATCATTTAAGATGGGTGAATCTGAAGACTTAGAAGAAGCCAACCCTGATTGGAATAAGATGGCAGGTGCGCTTGGTGGGAAAGATCCAGACGCTAAAGCAATAAAGGGAGTTACTAATTTTGATGCTTTGTATAGTCAAGTAGTAGATGAGATTAAAGATGCCGGTGTTAGATTTCCTGATGACCCAGTTTATGAAATTGAAAATGCTCTAGAAGAGGTATCACGTATATTCGGAAAAGTTAACGTAAGCAACAAGGATGAATTAGTAAACCAAATCCTTAGAAAGATGGCCGCCGATGGTAACTTATATAAACTTTGGGACGATGTAGGTGATGTAGACGATTTAATACCAGAAGCCAAATATCACGGTCGCGAAGTACCACTTGGCAAGAAGATGAAGGGCGACGTTAAGAAGTCTAAAGTCTATGTACGCAANCCAAACGGTAAGATTGTAAAAGTTAACTTTGGTGACAAGAACATGCGTATCAAAAAGAACTCACCCGCTCACCGCAAGTCATTCCGCGCTCGTCATCACTGCGAGAATCCTGGACCTCGTTGGAAAGCAAGATACTGGAGTTGCAAGTCTTGGTAAGACCCGCAGATAAATTATCTGGGCGAGTTTTTCTAAAGTAAATACTTTATGAGTAAGAACGGCCCGGGCCAAGAAAAAACAAGATACGAGATCATTACCCAGGAAGATAGCGAAACTGGTGATTTATTGATACCTATACCAAAACCCCTGTTAGACCAATTAGGCTGGGAAGAAGGCATGGAAGTGACCTTCAGCGTCGATGATCAGGGTAAAATCTACATGAAGAGGATATAACATGTCACAGCAGCAGGACTTTGGATGGACTGTCAACACAGCCAGTCAACTAACTAGCATCTATAACGGTGCATATACATATTCGTTAGGTGGCGGACCAGTAGGGGTGTCCGGTGGCGGTGCACCTCATGTTACAATTAGTAACGGCTCGACAATTCCAGCTGGTCCTAGCGGTCCCGGTGGGTACTCGTACACTTCTCCCGCTCAGTGGGGGTTACTTAACGGTGCAAATTCTGGAAACCTCAAAGTATCAGGTGANGCAGAATTTGACGGTGATGTAAAGATCAAAGGCAAGAGCATTGTTGAGTTGCTAGAAAAACTAGAAAATAGATTGGGTATTATTCATCCTAACAAAGAATTAGAAGAAAAATGGGAAGAACTGAGCCAACTAGCAGTACGCTATAAAGAGTTGGAAGCAGAGATTAAAGACAAAGAAAAGATGTGGGCGATACTAAAACGCTAAACTAAAGGAGAAATTGAGTACGGTGGCAAAAGAAACTGGTGTAAATATGCAAGGGGAAGTAATCGACGTTCAACGAAACGCTACTTTCCAAGTTAAGTTAGATTCTGGACATACTATAATGGGTTATGTTTCAGGTAAGATGCGTAAGAACGAAATACGCATACTGATGGGCGACAGAGTAGAACTAGAATTAAGCCCTTACGATCTTTCTAAAGGTCGAATCACTAGACGCTTGTAATCTAAACGGGGTTTGACAAAAACTGATAAATATCTTAATGCGAGATATTATCACACTATTAGAATCTAATTCCAAACCCCAGGACATAGAAATCATTCCTTTGAACTTTGCCGAAAGCGAAGTTTCCCCTGTATTTTCAAAGGCCGCCCTTGAACTGCATTACGATAAACTCGCCAAGGGGTACGCAAAAAGATATAACAATAAAGAAGGCGACAGGGACTTTAATTACGCTGGGGCTTTTTTACACAATACGCTATTCCCTCAGTTTAGAGAAGTTAGAAATAGCAACCCACCAAACGGCCCAATCAAAAGTTTCATAGATAAGCACTTTGGTAGCTATGACAGTTTCAAAGATGCAGTAGAAGATATTGCTATGAAAATTGAAGGATCTGGATGGGTCTACTTAGCACATGATGGCACTATCAAAACTATCAAAAATCACCAAGTTAAAGACGATATCATCTTATTGATTGATTTTTGGGAGCATGCCTGGATTCTAGATTATGGCAG
>JGI26470J50227_1000939_pt1 | contig 11005 bp, 9 predicted proteins | sample FreactTroBogLake_FD_50227 | JGI IMG/M metagenome (IMG submission 50227) | reverse complement strand
GTGTCAGGATCACAGTATACAGGAAATGTATATGTGGCAAACACATCAGGAATTTCTATTAACAACAATGGAGCTCCGGGGAGTGGATCTAAAATTTATGTGGGAAATGCATCTCAAGTGTCTGCGGCAACCACATTTGGAGTAGGAAATAGCTTATCATCAATTAGCATTCCGGCAAACACATACATAAGCACGACTTCAACAGGTTCAACAACAACAGCGGGGATGTACATTTTTGGAACTCCTACATTGTCAGCGTCAAACTCTACAACGATCACCAACGGAGCTTCAATGTACATAGACGGAGCTCCAATTGCTGGAGGCAATGTGGTGATAACAAATCCGTGGGCACTGTACGTAAACACAGGAAACATATCTGCCCAAGCTTCTAGCGTGCTTTTTCAGAGGATGCAGCTGGGGACTAGTGCATTTTCAACATCTACAATAGGAACTTCTGGAAACTTGCTCAATGTGAATGCACTAACTGTTTCAGATAATATAACAGCAACCAGCGGCTCAGTTGTTCACGTTGCTGCAAATGGAATAGCGCAGACCACCTACACCACAACAGGAAACACGAACATAACATATGCAACTTCAAGCACTCTTTACATAGCAGGAGCTCCAATAGCAGGTGCAAACATGACCATGAGCAATCCTTACTCACTGTTTGTGAACTCTGGAACAGTATACATAGGAGGAAGTGTAAACATGGCTTCCAACTTGTCCATAGGATCCTACAGTGGCCAGTCGATATTCTACATAAACAAAATCGGTTGGAACGTTGCAGCTTGGGGAACCACAGGAGTTGCAACAAACGTCGTGGGAAACGTCTACAAGGACTCAACCTCTACATCAGGGTCGACTGTAGCTGGCATGACTGTATTCAGTTCATTTGGAGCTCCCACCCTTTCTTCTTCGTTGGCTGTTTCGGGGTCCTCTGTTACATACTCAACAGCGTCTACAGTTTATATAGCCAGTGCACCACTTGCGGGAGCAAATGTCACCATGTCAAATCCATACGCTCTGTATGTCAATGCGGGTAATGTTTATTTAGGACCAGGTACAACTTTTTCTAACAGGATACTAAATAACTTAAATAATGCTTTTAGCACAACAGCTATAGGTGTAAACGGTTCTTTATTTGCACTGTCTTCTGGTGTTATTACTGATACTTCAACTGCTGTGAGCGGTACAGTGGCTACGTACGCTATAAATGGGATAGCCCAATCTACAATAGCAGCGTCCAGCTCAAGGGTTACATACACCAATGCGGCCACTCTGTACATAGCAGGAGCTCCAGTAGGTAGCACCAATGTGACAATGAGCAACTCCTGGTCTCTTTACGTTAACAGCGGGTCTGCTTACTTTGGCGGCTCACTGACGGTCAAAGGACAGTTGGCAAACGTTGCTTCTCCACTGATTTTAACATCTGGAAGTGGGGCAGGGACTGGATCGATCATATCAGCCACTGGATCGGTAAACGGAGGAGTGCTGTACGTCACGGCAGGATCTTCTCCCGCTGCAAACTCAACCATAGTCACTCTGACATACTCCTCTCCATTTCCTACTGGGTCATCTGTCCTGTTGTACCCTGCAAACTTTGCAACGGCCAATTTGACGGGATCTGCAACAGTTTTTGCTTCAGGAAGCACAACAGGATTCGGAATTTTTGCAAACTCAAGCTCGTTGGCATCTTCTTCGTTGTATGCATGGAACTACGCTGTGGAGGGATATTGAGTTTTTTGTTTTAAAATTGACATATTTATTAATAAAAAATGAAGTCAATACAGCCAGTTTCAGTGTACCAACCTGGAATAGCATCATTGAATCCACCAACAGCTCAGGCAACCAGCTTTGACGTGACCATAATCAATGATAATTTGGTCGACATGTGCCAAATGTACTTTGAGCTATACGACGATAGCGGTGGGAGGGTTTACTATGGAAACACGTCTATAGTCGGAGACGATTATGCAAATTGGAATGGAAACAACGACTATCCTTATCAGTACATAGCAAAATTATTTTCTTTGACTATTTTAGAATAGCGGCAATTTGTCTAACTAACCTGGATATTTATATACATAAGATAAAATACATAAAATGACAATCATAGCAATACTACTTTTGACTGCTGTTCTTTATGTGTTGTATTTGAGCAACAAAAAAAAGATAGAGAACTTTGAAAGTAAAGTTGAGGAAAAAGAAAAGGCTGAAGTTGAAAGTGCAACTAAAATTATTGATGCAGTCGCATCAGATGCAAATAAAATTATTAGTAAGGCAAAGAGCATTGCAACGGAGGATACTAAGGCAGTGCTGACAACTGCCGAGCAGGCAATTTCAGAGGTAAAAAAGATAACAAAAAAGTCTTAAAAATTCTATAAAAAACACAGTTTATGGCAGAAGTTAAAAAGCTCACAGAACAGGAATTCTCAAGGTTGAATTTGTTAAAACAGGACGCAATAGAAGTGGCGTCTGCTTTGGGAGAATTGAACTATCAAAAAACAATCCTTGAATTGCAGATTCAAGAACTGACCCAAAAGATAAAAACAATAAGATCGAAGGAGTCAGAATTTTTTCAGGAGTTGAGAGACATCTATGGAACAATTTCCATCAATATCAACACAGGTGAGTTTCAGTAGTGAGTTTTGACAGACTGGCCCCATATTTATTGGTAGATAAAAATAATGTAAATGGCCGAAACACTCATTAGCCCAGGAGTTTTCTTGAATGAAAACGATCAAAGTCAAATAACCCAGGGTCCAATTGCAGCTGGAGCAGCTGTGGTGGGCCCAACAGTATTGGGACCAGTTAACACTCCAACTCTAGTAACTTCATACTCACAATACAAGCAGATATTTGGATCCACCTTCATCTCAGGAGGTGTGACTCTTGAATACACAACCAACGTAGCTGTCCTAAACTACTTCAACCAGGGGGGAAACTCTCTTCTTGTGACCAGGGTGGCTTCAGGTTCATACACCTCAGCAACTGCAAGCGTTCCAAGCCAAACAGGCCTGACAACTGCAAGCCTGGTGATTGACTCNTCNACCATAGCAACNGGCTCTGGGATNTCAACTTCANTGGTGATAAACGGATACACNTTTGTCATAACNGGGTCAAGCTTTGGCTCTGCTCCAGTGAGCACAAGCTACGTCAGCTCAGGATCGACCTACCCATTAACATCAAATNCACTNACTGCATCAATAAATGCGGTGAAGAGCACNATAAACGTAACAGCNTCGTTGGTGAGCGGAAACACGTTCACAGTGTCTGCAACGACTCCTGGAATTCAGGGAAACACGTACTACTACANTTCTGGAAGCAACACCTACCTGTTCTCAGGAGGCACAAATTCAGTGTCCTTTCAGCTGTCAACATTGTCAGTCGGCCAGGTGATGAACAATGCAACTTCATCTCAGCTGACGCTAAACTCTTTGCCGTCAGGATCCTCTTCAAACATCAGGTGGGAGATAGTTCAGACCAGCACTGGATCTGGACTCTTCACAGTAAACATAAGAAGAGGGGACGACTACGAGAACAGCAAGACCGTTNTTGAGAGCTGGACCAATCTTTCGCTGGATCCTAACCAAAGCAACTACATATCCTACGTTATAGGAGANCAGTTCCAGACCCTTACGCAGGACCCAAGCACAGGAACTTACTACNTGCAGATGACAGGAAGCTACACAAACAAGTCNAAGTACGTGTACGTGTCGTCNATCACTCCNACTCCAAACTACATCAACCAGCTTGGAAAGCCACAGAGCCAATACACAGGTTCTCTGCCCCTTTTGGGATCAGGATCCTACAACGGAGGTTTTGGAGGTGCAAACGGCGCATTCTGGGGTTCTTACGGACTTGCCCCTCTCAACATGTTTGAGAGCATACCAACTGTGACCTCAGTGTACACAAACCCAACAACGAACATTCAGGGAGTTTACGCCCCAGACTACGACGTGGCAATAAGCCTGTTGAGCAATCAGGACCAGTACGACTTCAACATCGTATACGCCCCGGGGCTAAACAACCAAAATGCCCCAACAGAAATAAACAACCTTCTGTTGCTTGCAAGCAACAGAGGAGACAGCATAGCAGTGGTTGACATGGTTGGATACAACCAGCAGCTCTCCACTGTGACTAACCAAGCAATAAGCTTTGACAACTCCTACGGAGCAACGTACTGGCCGTGGGTGCAGATAAGGTCCTCAGAGACTGGAAGGATGAACTTTGTGCCGCCTTCCGTGCTAATACCAGCCGTGTACGAGTACAACGACAAGATTGCGGCAGAGTGGTGGGCCCCAGCAGGTCTGAACAGAGGAGGACTTTCAACTGCTCTTCAACCAGAAAGAAAGCTGTCAATCACCGACAGAAACACACTCTACGCAAACAGAGTCAATCCAATAGCAACGTTTGCTGGAGTTGGAACTGTAGTGTACGGCCAAAAGACTCTGCAGGCAAAGGCATCTGCTCTGGACAGGGTTAACGTGAGAAGACTTCTGATATCCTTGAAGAGGTACATAAGGCAGATAGGGCAGACTCTGGTGTTTGAGCCCAATACACAAGTGACGTGGAACAAGTTCCTAAACCAAGTGAATCCTTATCTGGAGTCAGTTCAGCAGAGGCAGGGCCTCTACGCATTCCAGGTGGTGATGGACAGCACAAACAACACGCCGGACCAAATAGACAGAAACATACTGGTGGGAAGCATATACCTGCAGCCGACCAGAGTTGCTGAGTTCATACAGCTGGACTTCAACATACTTCCAACAGGGGCAACTTTTGCACAGTAAAAAAATACACAGATAAATGAAAGATAGCACGTTAATAAGGATAAAGGTGCCAAAGGCCCTCTACGAATCAGCTCTTAGACAGGCACTTTTGGAGGCAAAAGAGCCAATTGGAGGCCCCAAGGGAAGGAAGTACTCAAAGGAGGACGACTACGACAAGCCTGCAAAGAAAGTAAACCCTGCAAAGAAGTACAAGGACGCTGAACCAAAGAGGGGAGTCGGCGCGCACAAGGGAAAGGCATTCGTGAAGGACGACGCCTACACAGAGAAGGTGAGCAAGAAGAAGAGCCTTAAAGAGGATGAGTTTGGCTCTGCATACCCCCACCCACACGAGAACACGGGAGGATCGAGGAACGCAACCCTGTACCCAAACAGAAAGCCAGAGCTGGACGCTAACAGACTGGCGGAGAAGAAGAAAATTCAGGAGCGCAAGCGCAGGGCGGAAAAGAAGCACAACGACGCTGCTGAGGACAAAAAGTTGATAAAAAAACTGGTAAAGCCGGGAGCTCTTAGGGGTTCAAAATAATTTTTTACAGCAGATACTTATACTAAACAAAGAATTACACCATGCCACTGTTGGATCCAAATGAGATAATGTTCACTAGCTTTGAGCCGATGGTTCAAAACCGCTTCGTGTTCTACGTAGACGGAGTACCATCCTACCTTATAAAAAAGGCGGACGCCCCAGGAGTGACTCTTGGAGAGATAAAAATTGAGCACATAAATGTCTACCGCAAGCTGAAGGGAAAGGCCGAGTGGAAGGACATAACCCTGGAGCTCTACAGCCCAATATCTCCGTCGGGCCAGCAGGCAGTGATGGAGTGGGTGAGGCTGCACCACGAGTCTGTGACGGGAAGGGACGGCTACTCTGACTTCTACAAGAAGGACTGCAGCCTTTCAATACTCGGCCCAGTTGGGGACATAGTGTCCGAGTGGGTCATCAAGGGAGCTTTCATAAAGGACGCGGCTTTCGGCTCGTACGACTGGGCAACCGCTGATCCCACAATGCTGACGCTGTCACTTGGAATGGACTACTGCGAGCTTCAGTACTAGCAAATACTTTAAATTTTACAGAGCCTCCAAATTTGGGGGCTTTTTTGTTTTAAAAAGGTTGTATGCGTATATTTATTATAAATACAATTTATGACGGATTCAAAGTTCACTGCGCCGACCGAGGTGGTCGACCTTCCAAGCAAGGGCCTGCTGTACCCAAAGGACAATCACCTGTCCTCGGGCAGCGTGGAGATGTACTACATGACTGCTAAGACAGAAGACATACTGACAAACACAAACCTTCTTCGACAGGGGCTGGCAGTGGAAAAGATGCTGAAAGCCCTGATAAAGTCCCCAATAAACTACGAGGACCTTACGATAGGGGACAGAAACGGCCTGCTGATCGCCGCAAGAGTGCTGGGATACGGGAAGGAGTACATAGTTGAGGCGACGAATCCAAACACAGGAGATTCAGAAAAAGTGAACGTTGACCTGCAGACGCTGAAGTACAAGGAAATAGACTTCTCCGTATTCAGCAATGGAGAGGCGACCTACGAGCTGCCGCACACAAAGAACGTGGTGACGTTCAAGATTCTGACGGTTGGCGACGACAAGAAGATAGACGAGGAGGCAAAGTCACTAAAAAAGGCCCTTGGAATTGAGCTGGGAGCCAGCGAGAGGCTCAAGTACCAGATCACGTCGATCAACGGAGAGAGGTCTCCAAAGGCGGTCAGAGAGTTCATAGACTCTGGTGCGCTTCTTGCTAGGGACTCTAACCCTCTTAGAAAGTACATAAATTCTGTGACTCCAGACGTTGAAATGAGGGCGACTGTCACCTTCAAGGACGGCACGGACCTGGACATAGACGTTCCGATGACGGCAGAGTTCTTTTTTCCCAACATCGGCGTATAGACCCGTCTTCATGAACGAAGTCTTTGAGCTCGTGTACCACGGGGGAGGAGGCTTCAGCTACTCAGAGGTGTGGAATATGCCGGTTCCCCACCGTCGTTTCAGTCTTAGAAAGATAAACGAATACCTGGAAAAGGTCCAGGAGATGAGAGAGAAGAGCAGCAAGGTTTTGACGGAGAAGTCCGACCTGAGACAGTCAGTCAGAGTGCCAGACCACGTCAACAGAGCGTCCCAGAATGAGCAGGCGTTCGTTTCCAAAGTGCAGCCAAAAAAATAGGCCAATTCAATATTTATATGGGTAAAACCACCACGAATGTCTGTTAGCAAGGAAGGCAAAGAAGTAAAAGCATTTTTGCAGGAAATAAAAAAGAGCGAGGGAGACTACAACGACCTGCTAAAGGATTCCATAAGGGGGCTGGACCGCATCATTGATGCGTACGAAAAGATACAGGAGAAAGTCAATGGCCTCTCCAAGTCGACAATAAATTTGTCTGCGCTCAACAAGGAGCTGGAAAAAGCAAAAGCAAAAGAATTCACATCTTCCAAAAAGCTGTCAGAGCTGCAAAAAGAGATAAACAAGGACGGAAGGACCGGAGTCGCCAATGCAAATGACTATATAAAATCTCTCAGCAAGTTGAAGGACTTAGAGGACCAGATACAAAAAGCGGCCGCAATTGGAGACAAAAAGAGAGGAATCAGTCTGCAGAGGGATTACAAGTTGGAACTTGAAAGAAATGAGAGGCAAAAAACAGGTTTGACTATTCAGGAGGCTGCCTACATAGGTCAGCTGAAGGCAAACCAAATTGCAAAGGAGGCGGTCAATTATGCTCAGGATCACGTGGACAAGGAGAAGGAGGTTGCAAAGAGAGTGGGATTCACTGGAAATCTCATTGGTCAAGTCAGCAAGTACTTGAAGATTGGTGGAAAATTGTACGAAAAAATAGTCTTAGAGGCAAGGGAGGGCGAGAAGACCACTAAAAATTTGGTAATTGCAATTTCTTCTTTGGGAATTACTGGGTACGTAGCCACGAGGTCTTTGGCAAAAGGACTGGCACAAGTTGTTGCTCCAATGAAGAGCATCAATGCCAATTCAACAGGAGTGGTCTCAAACCTAACCAGCAAACTTTCTAGCATTATAAAAAGCATACCAGTGGTAGGAGGACTGCTGGGAGGGTTAGTAGATGCATTTTCAAGCATTGCAGACCTTTTGTTGGGAGCCAACGATCAGATAGTGAAGGTTGGAAGAAACCTTGGGCTAAGCACAGCGCAGGCAGAACAAATGGCCCACCACTTTCAGGACTTGTCATATGCCAACAACGACGTATTTGTCACCTCAACAAAGCTGCTGGAGACTCAGGTGTCCATAGGCGCCCAGCTGGGAATAAACAACCAGCTGACAGACGAGCAGCTGTCAACCCTCAGCAAGCTCAAGGACATTGCTGGCATTGACGAGGAAACTCAAGCAAGAATAGCAGAGAGCTCTGTTATCACAAGCAGGTCTGCGCAGAGCACGGTCAATTCGGTTTTGGCCCAGGTTGTTGGACTGCAAAAAGCCACAGGAATTGCTCTTAATCAGAAGCAGGTGCTAAAAGAAGCGTCCAGTTTGGGGGGGTACCTGGGACTGTCATTTGCAAAGTACCCCGGGCAGCTGTCAAAGGCATTGGTTGAGGCGAAGACCCTTGGCCTGGAGCTGAAGCAACTGGACTCCATGGCAGACTCCTTTTTGGACTTTGAATCGAGCATATCAAGCGAATTTGAGGCCCAGCTCTTAACAGGAAAGGACATAAACCTGTCAAAGGCAAGGGAGCTGTTCTTGAACAACGACCTGGCGGGAGCGGCTGAAGAAATAACCAGCCAGGTGGGAAGCTCTGCGGACTTTTTAAAGATGAACAGAATCCAGGCGGAGTCCCTTGCAAAGGCATTTGGAATGTCAAGGGACCAAATGGGAGAAATGCTAAAAAAACAGGAGCTGCTCTCCAAGATAGGAGCAAAGGACACGGACAATGCACAGAAGCAGTTGGAGATAGGAATAAAGAGGTTCCACGGGCAGAAAGAGCTGGCAGCAGCAATCGGGGAGGAGGCCTACCAAAACATGTTAAACGCATCCACACAGGAAAAGATAGCCGCCTACGTGGACAAACTAAAGACGTCAATAGTGGACTTTGTGGAAAAATCTGGGCTGATAGACAAAATTACGGGATTTATTGATTGGCTTTCGAATCCAAAAAACATGCAGGGAGTGCTGAACACCATAAAGGGGGTCATAGCAAATGCAATAGACTTTTTTGGATATGTGGCTTCGAGCGTTGCAGACTTGATAAGCCACCTGCCTTTTACTGACAAAGAAAAGTGGCAGGGAATATCGGATAGCATAATGAGGGGAACAGCGGGTGCTTCTGCAGCAGTCAGAGGCGTTGGTGGATCCTCATTCGGGTCAGAGAGCGTTGCAGGAAATGCTGCAAGCTCAACAGTCGCGCAGAGCCAGACAATCCAGTACACGCCGTCTGCAGCGGCAGCAGCCACGGGGGGACCAAACATATACATAGTGGGAGAAGAAATTAACGGAAGGATGATATATAGGCAGACCGACCAAAGCCACTTTCCTAGTTTTGATAAAACAACTCTTGCGACTGCAGGAAACAAATAATCAAAAAAATGCCATTAGTAGATTTAAAGACAAAATTGAAGGACCTTAAGTTTGGATCTGACAGGGCAATGGGAGGAAGCTCAGGCCAACCGTATGTGAAGTTNCAGAGCCCTGACAGCGTTCCGACTCAGTTGATTGCGGACTTTTGGCAGAGCACAAGGGATGGGCTGGACTACCCAATAAGGGGATCCAGCGTATTTGGAGCAGGAGGAATCATGAGCACTCCCAACGGGGAGATCGACAGGCAGAGGATTGGAGAATTTTTGAGGGACTCACCAAGAGGATACACTTTTGTGCAGAAGCAGATCGGGCTGCAGAAGTCCAATCCACGCATGGAAACAGGAATTCCAAACAGCACATTGACAAATATTCAAAGCATTGTTGGATCGATCGACAACATAATTCCTGGTGTGAATCTTGGAATAGGAAGGACAATAAATTCTTACATAAACGACTCTTTTACTTTCAATGGAGCTGGAGGAAACAACCAAATTTATAACAATGGGAGGAACACCCTAGCGCAGGTTGCATCGTCTGGTACGGGCACTCACATTCCCTACGGGGGATTGGCTCCCTACGACTTAAACGCGCAGTACTACGTCGACACAGTAGGGCAGCAAATTGGGCTGGGAGTGGACGCAAGCAAGTACAACAGGCTCCTCCTCCTTCAGCAGAGCAAGNTNATCTTGGACAATTCAAGCAATCAGACTTCGTTGCTTTCATACGAGGCAGTCAACCTTGGAATATCTCCAAGAGATTTTGTTTTGTTTGACTACCCAGGCGGGCCTGGATCTACCTATGGAATAGGAAACACAGTGATCAACAGAGCAGTAGACAGCTCAGAGGCGTACGGCATGACCCAGGATGGATCAACCCAGCAGCTGTTTCCCAACGTGTTCACAATGACGTACTCTCAGATTGCTGGGATGGAGAGCAACACACCAGGAGTTCTTTCTGGAAACGGAAAGGACAGAAATTCTACCATACTCTATGACTTCAGGGACCTCACTGGAGCTCCCAAAGGCAGCAGTACGTGGACAAAGCAGCAGGGGGTGGACTACAGGTTCTACAGCAGTGGAGTGGACAACATGAACAGCGCAATACTAAAGAGCTTGACGGCGGACGATCCGTTCAGCAACATAAGCCAGGGCTCTCCTGACGACATAATAAAGTTTGGGTTTGAGTGTATGAGCAATGACTTCCCAGGACAGTCCGTTCCTCTTCTGTTCAGGGCCTTTCTGATCAATGGAATAAATGACTCAAACACAGGCGAGTGGAGCTCATTTAAGTACATGGGAAGAGGGGAGACGTTCTACACCTACCAGGGATTCACAAGGCAGATATCGTTTGCTTTCAAGGTAGTTGTGTTTTCCCAGGACGAGCTGCAGCCACTATACAACAAGCTGAACTACTTGGTTTCACAGGTGTATCCAGACTACTCAAACGACGGCTACATGAGAGCTCCACTGGTGAAGGTGACCATAGGGGACTACCTGTATCGTGTGCCGGGAGTGCTTGAGAGCGTCAACGTGACGGTGGACAACAGCTCCCCATGGGAGCTCCAAGGCTACGACTCTGGGAGCGTGGCCCAGCTTCCAAAGATGCTGGACGTTGCAGTGTCCTTCAAGCCAATATTTGACGAGCTGCCAAGGAGGTCGGTGAC
>JGI26470J50227_1000937_pt1 | contig 11012 bp, 24 predicted proteins | sample FreactTroBogLake_FD_50227 | JGI IMG/M metagenome (IMG submission 50227) | reverse complement strand
ATGTATTAGTTGAATTAGTATTTGATTTTGTTGGTACTACTGTTTTAACGGGAGTAACTGTTTTAGGTTTATTAAAAAAATAATATGCCAAAACAACAACAACAACCAATACGACAGCTAAAATTATTATAGTTTGTTTTTTCATTTTTACGATTTTAAAGTAAACCTAATAATCCACCTAATATACCACTATTACTGGACGATGATGCTGATTTTGCTGCTGCTGCTGCTGCTGCCTGTTGGGCTGCTAATTGAGCCGCTGCTGCTGCCTGTTGGGCTGCCAATGCCTTGGCGTCCGCGTCGGGTTTGTACACAAAAAAATAATAACCTATTGAAGATATAAGTACCAAACCTACTACAATAGATAATACAAGGTAAATTTTTTTATTGTCCATTTTTTATTGTGCTTTTGTTAAATATCCGTTATTTTCTGCTTGATTAATTGACGAAGTAACAATTACTGTTTCAATATCAATACCTGTACTATCTGCAAATGCTTTGGCTTGTTTCAATAACAAAGGATTTGAAATAATTTCCTCCGCCCCTGCCATTATTACGGTTGTCGCCTCTGAAGGGTCTGAATAGTTAACGGCTTTTGTACCTACAACCGCTTTAAGTTTGTCAATTGTCACCCCATTACCCATAAAATACGAATAAAGGAAAACCACAATAAGGGCTACGCCTATTATGATTAAAATTATTTTAGTTTTCTTGCTCATTTTCTTTTGTTTTTTTAATATAAAAATATAATACAACTAATAACGCAATAAGTACCAAAGCATACAACCAAAAATTACCTCTTGGGTTATTTGTTGAAGCGGTTGGAACACTATTCCAAATATCACTAATTGCGTTCATAGGTATCTAACATTGTTTGTACAGAATCTGTATTCATTGGCTTTCCGCCAACATTTTCAGCACTTGCAGTTAATACAACCTGATATCCTCCATCTTTTGAAAAAATACCTATTGCGGTCAATTCTTTCAATAGATTTTTATCTACTGTATAGTTGTTTGCATTGGGGTTAAATTTAACATTCCCAATAATGGTATTAAGCGCGTCAAAATTACCTTCATCTAAAAGTAATTTTAATTCCCCTTCTGCCCTTGATTTATCGGGGGTGAAAGGTGCATTTTTACCTATTGATAGGGGTGCATTTGATTTATGCAAAGCCGTATAAACCCCCACAGGGTTGTTATCTACCATATATTGCAAAAAGGTATTTGGGTGACAAGCAATAGCAACCGCCCTATGTCGAGCGGTTAATGGTTGACCTGTTTGTGACCTCATTAGAAAGTCACTAAATTCATTTGATAAACTCATTTTTGTTTTGTTTTTAACTGTTAATTTATATAAATAAGGGGGTTTTTTACGCCCCCTTACTTTTGAACCCCAACCTTATGTTTACTTTCTAAAGTTTGTTTAAGATAATGGGCTTGTTAACAATGTCAACGATGCTGTATTTCCAACAGGGACACTATAACTAAATTGACACAAAGTGTTTAAGTTAAAAGTGTATTGTACGGTCATAGTACCTTGTTGGTACTGTGTGTTACGTAAACCCGCGTTAATTACTATACCTTTTGGGATTTGGTTTGCGCCAACCAAATCAGCCACCAAAATGGTAGTGTTTGCAGTTGTTAAACCAGCAGGATTTTGAGCACCTGTTGAGGTGGTTATATATGAAAGGGTGAAACCATAAAAACGTACCCCACGTTCTAATGCACTAATTAATTGGTTATAACCTTTACCTGCCCAACCATCACCGTATGTATTAGCAACTGAGGCAGCACCCGAACCGTTATTGGTAGGCGTTGAATTAAAGAAAGGTTCGTTACCAAAATATGCTGTAATTGCAGTTGCACCAGCACCAGTATTTGAAACAACTGTTTGAGTGAAAGCGGGTGGAATTGGTAGCATATCGAAAGGAGCGTCACCTATTACCAAAGAATTAGCACTATTAGCTTGCATTGCCATACCTGAAGCAATTGCCTGTGCCATTGCATTAGGGTTAAAATTTTGATTAATAGCGGGTGAAGATGCTACGGGTGCTGAAGTCCATTGATTAGTGGTTTGAGGTGCGCGATTTTGTGAAGCGACCGGAATTGGGAAAGGTAAAGCCATTTTTTTATATTTTTTAGTTTTTATACCTCATAGTCATTTGTGACCGTTCGTATTTGAAAACAAAACTAAACATGAATATAAATAACTTTCAAATAATTATGAAAATGAATTAATAAAAATGAACATACTTAAAAAGGTGAAGTCATTATTGTTAAGTCATATTGATAACCATTTAATGTATTTATTTGTATTTGTGTTAACGGGTTTATTTTAAAAATTGTTTTGACTGTCATCATACCTTGTTGATATTGTGTATTGCGCAATCCCGCACTCAATACTATACCTTTTGGAATAAAGTTTTGACCTACCAAATTAGCGCATAATAAGGTGGGGTTTGCCATTGTCAAAGCGCTTTGACTTTGAATACCTGTTGATGGGTCATAACAGTTTAATGTAAAACCGTAACACTTTAAACCCCTGTCTAATCCCCCAAAGAGCTGTGCATATCCTTTGCCCTTGAATCCATCACCAAAAATAACATTCGTGTTATCAAACGCGTCACCATTAGAATATTTATGAAGCGAATTATTGTTAAATAGATATACCAATGCATTAGCACCAGTATTATTGTTTACTGAAACAGTTAACGCAGGTGGTACGGGTATAAGATTAAAAGGTTTATGTTGTAGTTTATAAATACCGTTATTTGTTTGCATAAATCAAAAATATTTATACAAATATACTTAAATACCACTATCAACAACTATATAAGGTTTACCCTTTGATATGGTTTTTACTTTTTGCGATGCTAATATACATTGATTATAACAACCTTTTATATACGTTTTTCTATCTTCGGGACTATCGGGGGTTTTAAAAATAACATAGTAGTTAGTCATTCTTAATATATCGGGCTGAGCAAAACCCCAGCACCAATGCATAAATACTAAACAATTATTTTGGTTCTTAGAATTACCCAACACAGCCATTTGGTCATCAGTTAATTTATGACCAATATATTTATAACAATCTTCAAATACTATTAATGTATTCCAAACCTTTTTTAAATGAGGGAATAGATTTTTCATTTCCGATTTTTCCGCAATCGTACGGTATATACCCGCTTTTTGGGACAGAATTAAATAATCTTTAGGGTGCAAAAATGGAATATGCCTATACTTCGGGTGGTCTAATTCATCAATAATTAAAACACTCATACCCTTTTTTAAATATATTGATGCCAAACCTTGCTCATAGTCACCACCAATTATAAAGGGCGTTTTTCCTTGATTACGCGCCCCAATAACTGTATATATTTTATTAAAAACCGCCATACGTTTGTATTAAGGATAGATAAAATACAATACCCATTATAGCAATTAAAAAAGTTACTATAATGGGTAAAATTTGTTCAATAAAATACTTCATCATTTTATAAAAATATGTCCATAGATTTATCGGTGACCGATTTAATGATAGTAACCCATAATAACAGCTGAGGGTCAAATTTTTTACCTGTCACCTTTGCATATTCAGTTAAACCCTTTGCAAGGTTTTCAACTTCTGTATCTTTCATGGGTATTCTTTCCCTTATTTTATCATGCTTTTTTTGTAAAGCCAAAAATTTAAGGTTCAAATTTTGGTCATCACTTGATAGGTCATCAAATTTTTTATTGTCATTTTCAAGTAAACGCGCTTTCTCATCAGCATTAAATTTGCGCGTAAATACAATTCTTTCAGCAACCCCAAAAACGGTTTCAATAGCTGAACTAATTAAATACGCACCTGTCTGTCCGCTTTCCTCTGCCTCTTTGTCACTTGATGTATTAGTGGGTGCGCTATCATTTTCGATATCTTCATTAGTTTCACTAAACCATTTTGTTTCCTGTTGTGGTTCGTTTTCGGTAATTGGTTTTGTTTCGGGTATTGAATTAGCAAACTCATTTAAATTAACATTTGAAAACCCTTTCGGGGTTTTGCGTTCCGTAGGTTCACTCGCTACCTTTTCAATGGGTACATCATTCATCTGTTTCAAAACATCATCAATAGAATTTATCTTATTCATTGGCATATTTTTTAATTAATGGAAAAATGGGGGAAATAGGTTTCATTTTATTTTCTAACTTTTTAGCCATTGAAGGCATAGCCATTGACATCATGCCATCGGTTGCAATGCTTGACATCAATTTAAAAAACAACTTCATTTGTGTTTTGTCATCATTGCCTTTATTAAGTAATGCAGGTTGTTCGTTAGCTATGAAACTAACCAATCCAAAAACGACCGTTTTAAAATCATTCCTTATTTGTTCCTCGCTTTGATTGTCCATTTTATTTAAAACATCAATCAATAATTTGTGTACTTCGTTCATGGTTAGATTTTGTTTAAAAAGTTTTTAAGCAATGAATTTAAAAATTGATTAAAAGAATAGTCGTTATTGGGGTATAACTTCTTAAGGGCTTGAATTTTGTTTTTAAACAATTCCACAGCATCAGTATCAAGGGCAAAAATTACCTCATTGTCTTTTAACTTGGTAGGTGGAAACTCTAATAAATATTGTTCTATTATTTCCTTTTTTGATTTTTCCCTTGCTTCAATACCAATACGGGTACGTTTGCACCTTGCACACGAACAATTTTCTCTATAATCTTTGTGACCCTGTCCGCCCTTAGTTTTCTTTTTACCTTTTTCCCCCTCAACAGGTAATGCATTATTTAAAATGCTTTCAACAGTTGTTGGGTTTTGGGCTGTATCATTTTGTTGGTTTTCCGTAGTCATCAATTTGCATATTAGTTTTAATTAATTCCCTCAAATAAATACTTATTTTACCCTGTTTCTTTATTTTCAAATACATTCCCTCAGAAACGTAGAACGTAATTGGTACGGTCATAACAGGAGCACTAAATCTTTTTTTATCGGTCATTTATTTTAGTTTTATTATGTCACCTTTATTTGATTGTCCCGCTATAACATTCTGAATGGGTTTAGGGAACATTTGTAAACCATATTTTGCAACCATAAGTTTTAAAAAATTCATATAACTTTTTAGACTTGCTTCATCAATAAACGTGGCAATTATAAAACCGTTACAAGTTACTATATACCTATCATAACCAATACCATACTCAGGTAAAATATTCATATCCTTTCCAACCTCGAAACGTAAATCAATTTTTACCTCCTTGTCATCAGTTGTTTTTAATATTAATTCTTTGCTCATTGGGGTAAATTTTGGTTAAGGTTTTTAATGTTATTTGAGGGGTTTCCAATTTTTATAGGTTCAGCGGATACAACAGGTCTAATATCATTATCATTATACAGTATGTCAACTTCTAACATACTTGCTTTGCGTATAAAATCCTCAGGGGTAATTAAGGGGTTATCAATTACGTTAAAACATTTTATTTGTAACAAGTCGGTATATTGTTGGACGAATTGTGAACATATATCCCTATTTTTCATATCCAAACCATTAACCGTTTTTCCCGTTTCTTTGAAAATGGCAATTTCGAGCAAACGGAAAAAATTATACTTAATGTCTGCTGTTGCCTTGTCCATTATTTCATTTACAGCGTTTGTTATTTCTTCAACGGGTCGCAATGGTCTAACAACACAAAAGTCTGCATACTGACTAACTCTAAAACTTAAAAAGTCGGGTTTGGAACCATTACCGTTTTCATCAAGTATAAAAAACCTACCATTTTGCTCAAAGCATATACCGATATGGTTATAATACGATTTATCAAAAAATTGAATCAACTTGGCTAACCAGCCTGTACCATGAAACAAAAATATATCACCATTTTTAAGGTTATCCCTTATAGCATTGTATTTGTCAACTGAATTTAATGTAGTGTTGTTTTGTTCGTTTTCCATTTTTGCTCTAGTTTTATTGGTTTTGTTGTTTTATCCTTGTTAACTATTCTTTTATCGTATATGTTTTGAATAACCTTATAAACGGTATTCCAAACCCCCGCATTCTTTCCGTTTCTTATTGCGGTTTTGGTTTTGGTCATGTTTTGAAACTCATAAAATTCGGCTTCGTTAGGTAAACTTTTGACAATATTAGCAAATTTTTCACTATCCTTTGAAATTTTAACCGCTTTTTTTGGGACGCCTTTGATTTTTCGGGTTGAGTTGATACCGTTTTCCAATTGTTGATAGTTTTTATTTCCATAGATTTCGGTAATTATATCACTTTCTAATTTGAAAGCACCCAGTTCTTTACTATCTTTTATTCGTGGTTTCTTTTCTAAACAGATACAGTCAGTATCAACATAAGTAACTCCATGTTTTTCATTTTCAACCATCTTTGAAAGTAGGTAAACTCTAGCCAATGAAGTTATATAACTACTGAAAACGGGTATCGTATGTATCTTGGGTGACTGTGTAAGGTTTTTTAATTCTTTTTCGGTATAAACATTAAACTCATTTATTTCGGTTTCATGACCGTTTGAATATTTTATTTTATATCCCGATTTTGTTTTAATGGCTTCACAAGGGTTAAAAATGATTAGGTAACAATCATTGCGCTTTTGATTAAACATCTTTAATTCGTAGGGGATACACTGTAAATCCATTTGTGTTATTAACTCAAAGGGTATATCTTCAAAATATATATCCTTATGCTTTTCCCTCTGTCCCCACTTTCCGTAGTTACTGTTCATTAATAGTTTTAATAGTGTCCTTTCAATTTCGTTTTTAGATACCTGTCTTTTAGAATATAATTCCTTGTAAAAATGTTCAAATGGTGACTTCATTGGTAAACTTACCAAAACCTCATTAACCTCTAAAATCTCTATAATCCCTCTTTCAAGGGCGTACCGAATTTCAGGAAAGCACCAACAGCCCGAAAAAACCCCTACGGGAAAAATTAATTTACCATTATGTTTAACCGGTAAATAACCAAAATTCGTTTCCTTATGCCTTACTTTAATATGAGCATGACCTTCATAGTACTTCATATCGTATAATAACCCCTTAACCGTTTTGCTGTCCGAAACGCGTACAAACTTTGGGTTGGGGAAAACAGCAATAGAACCAACAAAAGGGTACATACTGTTAATATCGTATTTATATGAATGGGTTTTGCCTAACTTGAAAGCTTCAACACGTCCCCCGTAATAACTATCAAAAAACTTTATAGAATGATTGTTATATGCTAAATCAAATTTTTGATAAAACCGCCTGAAATAAATCATCGATAAACTAGCTAGGGTAGGTCTAACCGATTGAACCATACTAAAAAGGTTATCCAATGCATTCCAAACAATCTCACAATCCCGATAACAGTATTCTATATGTTCGGGTTTTATCTTAAACCTTTTGCCCTGTCCGAACTTGCTATCCATTTTAAGTTTGGGATATCCGATTAACTCACCAATTTTTTCAACAGAAGACTTATAAATATTCAAACTATCTGCAAATATTACCCCCTCTTTCTGTGCCATTATAAACGTTGAACCGTTAAAAATGGCTTCTTTGTCCAAACCCGTTTTGATATTTCCGAAAATTCCATTTAGATCGAATTCCGCAAAATGACAAAAAATATAACATTTTTCGTATTTGCCTGAAAAAATTTCATTCTTAAAATCTTCAATAGTAAAAAAATGTTTTTTGAAATTGTATCCATACAAACAACATAATGCAAAGCCCTCGGGTCGCGCGTCGCGGGAAAACGTTTCAATGTCAAATACAAAAAACTTACTTTTTATTTTTTCGAGATTTTTTACTGTTGATAGTTTTCCTAATATTTTTAGTTGGTTGTATTTTTGCTTTCGGTTTTTTAATGTTTTTTTCGTAATCATTAGTTGCAATATCTACTTGAACATTAGTAATTTGAAAACCTATTATACTATTTTTTGATTGTATTTTCTGTGAAATTCGGTTATCTAAAAAATCTGTTAAGTTTTCATAACTATCAAGTAACCCCGCGTTTGCTTCAATTGTTGAATTGACATTAAAAACATTGGGAAAACCTATATTTTGTTTGTCAATATTTATTAAAATAGGTATTGCAATATAATCAGTAAACGTACCTTGTTTTGTATAGATAACTATTTCAATTCTAATGATACAACCCCCGAAATTTTTACCCAATGCCTTTTGTCGGCGCTTGATACTCTCAAATGTATTTTTACTTATTACATTACCAAAGTTTTCAATTTTTGACCTGTCAAAGAATGGAGCTGAATACTGTTCAGTTTCAACCTTGTTTTTCTTGGCTAACTGTTGTAATATCTTTAATTGTTTTTGTGTCGGTTTCTTTGCGTATTTACTTTTAGGGTCGCTAAAATATTTTTCAATACCATAAAATTGGTTTTTAGTAACCCCCAAAGCCGTATAAATTTGTTTTTTAGTTAATATCTTTTCGCGACCATACTTAGAATAATTTTCTAAATATTCTTTTTTGTCGGTACGGGTTAGGTCGGTCACTAAATGGAAAAAAGATTTTTTAACCTTTCGTCCTGTTCCGCGCTGTTTGATGGGTTTTTTATCAAGTTTCCGCATAGTATAAATTGATTTGAAAATTAATAAATACAAAATATATTACTTTATTGAATCTCGTTATACCAATCCTTAAAATCTCGATTTCACTATGATATTGATATGTTTTCCAAAGGTTGTAAAATGCTATTTCCATATTATTTTATATTAAAATATTGTTTAAATCTTTCGTTAAAATCCCAAACATCTACACAATTTTTATTTAAAATACTTTCAACAAAAAATTGTTGAATTTGACTTTGTGTGAACTCTTTTATATAGGGCGTGTAATTTTTATTACCAACACAAGTTAAACATATACCATAATTAAATGTTGTACGGTCTTTTGTCCATTGCGTACATGAATGGCATTTGTCAAATTTTTTATTCATACTGTTTTTAGATTTTAAAAGGGTACAAACTTTTTACATTTGTACCCCTTTGTTTTAACTTTTATTCTACTTCTTTACTTTTAAAAGCCAGACTCATGTAGTCCTTGCCTGACTGTGAAACCTTTTCCCATGCGCTCACCCAATATTCAACCCCCTCAATTACGACACTACCTTTGTAATCGGGGTGAGTGTCCTCTTCTTTGCGGTCATTGATAAATAAAGCACCTGTGAAGTCCTTTTGAACAAAGGGGGTTTTTTTAACTTCTTCTTTTTTTACAATTGCTTTTTTCTTGATACTCATAACTGTTTGTTTTTTGGTTTTTATTTTTTACCCCAACTTTATAACGGTGAGGGGTTTAACCGTTTTATTGTTAAAATGGTAACGAGTTATTTAACTCTTTGATAATAAATTTTTGACAGGTTACTGATTGGTACGGTTCAAAAATTACAACTTCCTTTTGTGTTAATTCACATAGCCTTTTGGCTTCGTTTAATGCTGATTGATAGTTTGGGTGCTGATATTGTGGAATTTTTTCACCCGCTACATAAACTAAATAGAATTTTGTCATGATATGTTGTATTTAATATTTAAACTTTCTTTGGTTTACGTTTACTTTCAATTAAATTCTTGATTAACTCAACTTTGATATCTGCTAACAAATTATTGTTTACACAAATTTCTTGAATTTCATTTATTAACTCTATTTGATTATTTATAATTAATACTAACGCATTAGGAGGGTTATAAATTGGAATTGTCATAATATTATCCTTTTGGTAAATTTAAAATTCTTGTTTTCCTTTTTAAAATTCCTAATGACTATTTTTAGCTGAATTTTGGGCGTTCGTTCAAATTCCTCATGCGAAAATGTTGGTACTTCGTGCGCTTTCATATCGAGCGGGTTTACTTCAATTTGTCGTTTCATGGTACGTTTTGTTTTTATTGTTTCTGTCAATTGTGACAATTTTTTTCATTATATAAATTTCGCCTGTATGAGGGAAAACCGCGTTTGCGTATTTTTCAGCGTTTTCTATCGAAGAAAAATTATTGAGCGAGGTATAAACAATTTTGTTTCCTACCCTATATACTACCTTATAATCCATGCTCATAAATAAAATTGTTTAGGGCTATTCTTACTACTTGTGAAAGGCTGAGGTCGTTTTTTTCAGCGTAATCTAGCAATTTATCAACTGTTGAACTTTTTAAACTTAATGACGTTTTAACAAATTTAAGCGGTAGTTTTGTATCTGTTGATACTGATTTTTTGGGTTTTGGTTTTTCTTTTTTCATTTTTATAGATGTTTTAAAATTAATACTCGGTAAATTATTCCAGTTGCGAAATAGATAAAAAATAATGCCAAATAAATCAATAGCAATCTATCTATTCGTTTGTTGTTTTGAAATTTATTGTAGTCCATTTTAACGTATTATGGCTTTGTAACGTGTTCATTAATAATGTTAATTTATATATCCATTCTAAAAAATCGGGCGAACCTGTTTGGTTATACAATATATCGGTTAACTTCAGCAATAGTTTTTTACGTCGCAAGTATTCCAACTCATTATAAAAGTTTACAAGGTCATTTATTATGTTTTCGGAATACAATTTAATTATATAGTCAATTTCATACATAAATTTTAATTTTCAATTAAAAATTTATTTATTAACAATAATGTTTCTGATGATGCGTTTTCATTCAACATATCTAATAATTTCCAAGTATTCATTTTAAAATTATAACATTCAAGAAGTTCTGAATTTTGTTTTATACTTTTTTGTTCCAATTCTTTAACGGTTTTTTCAAGGTCTTGAATTTCCTTTAAAATATCATTTACATTAATATTTATTTCACTATCTATATAATTAAAAATGTAGCGGGCAAGTAGTCCAATATCTGTATATGTATCAAAAAATTTAGGTGCTTTAGTAACATATTCCAAATATTGTATTATTTCAACACGTTCATTGATTGTTAAAATATTTTTATCTTTAAAATCATCTACCCATTTGTAACAAGATGAAAAATCATTATGTAATTTTTTTGGTGTAACATTTTTAAAAGCGGTTAC
>JGI26470J50227_1000936_pt1 | contig 11023 bp, 8 predicted proteins | sample FreactTroBogLake_FD_50227 | JGI IMG/M metagenome (IMG submission 50227) | reverse complement strand
GAGGCGGGGCTGCGGGTCAGTTTGGGAGCCGAGGACTCGTCCCGGGCCGAATTCGGCTTCCTGAGCCGAGTCTTCGACCGGGCCGTCCGGGCCGGTGCGTCCCGAGTCAGGTACGCCGATACCCTCGGTCTGTTGACTCCCTCCCGAACTTCGCGGGAGATCGGTGCCCTGGCGGCCACGGTTTCCGTACCCCTGGACTTTCACGGCCACGACGACTTCGGCCTGGCCACCGCGAACACGGTGTCGGCCTACGAGGCCGGGGCTCGGGTTCTCTCCTGCTCGCTGCTCGGTCTGGGGGAACGGGCCGGCAACGCCGCCCTGGAAGAAGTCGCTGCGATCCTGTCGTTTCTTCAGCCGGAGCCCGGGCATCGGGAAGAGCCCCGAAGGTTTCCTGCTTTGGTGGCGGTGTGCCGGCTCGCCGCCGAAAGGGCCCGCGTCCCCGTGGCGGCCCACAAAGCACTGGTCGGCGAGGGGGTCTTCAGCCACCAGTCGGGAATCCACGTCGACGGCCTGTTGAAGGACGCCCGGACGTACGAGGCCTGGCCACCGGAGACCTTCGGTGGGCGTCGTCGGTTGCGGTTCGGAAAACATTCAGGGCCAGCGGCCCTTCTCCATCTGGCGGCTCAGCGCGGCGTCGTCTTCGAAGAAACCGAGGCCCGAGACTTCTTGGAGGCCCTCCGGGATACCATGGGGACCAAGGCGGGGATCGACCCCGAGACGGTGTTCGAGGCCTTGATCCTGGGTCGGGGAGGAAAACCGTGACGCCGCTCAGCCCCTTCAGCCGCACGTGCGCGGCGCCGGTCTGCCGGGCCCAAGTGTTGCCTCTCCTTGCCCAGCTGGGCGCCTTGATCAGCGGCAGCGCGGACCTCAAAAAGACCCTGGGGGTCCTTCTTCAGATCATGGAACGGCACATGAGCGTCGTGAGGGGAATGGTGACCCTCTACCACCGGCGTACAGGCAAGATTTTCGTCCATGAAAGCCTGGGCCTTTCCGAAGAGGAAATCTCGCGAGGGGTCTACCACCTGGGGGAAGGCATCACAGGGAAAGTGGTCGAGTTGGGGAGGCTCATCGTCGTGCGCAACATCCGGAGCGAACCGGCCTTCCTCAACAGGACCATGGCCCGGGACATCGACGAGGACCTTTCCTTCGTCTGCGTTCCGATTCTGAGGGGTCGGAAAGTCCTGGGAACGATCAGCGTCGAACGGCGGTATGACACGCCGGAGCGCCTCGAACAAGACGTGGAGCTGTTGAGCATCGTGGCCGGTATGGTCGCCCAGGAGGTCGAGCTCTTTCTCATCGAGCACGAGGAACAATCCCGGCTCGAGGAAGAGAACCGCCGCCTCCGGGAGGAACTGCAGGAGCGCTACCATCCCTCGAACATCATCGGAGATTCTCCGGCGATGCGGACGGTGTACCACTTGGTCGAGAAGGTCTCCAAGACAAAGGCCACGGTTCTGATCCTGGGTGAAAGCGGGGTCGGCAAGGAACTGGTGGCCTCGGCCATCCACTACGCCAGCGCCGCGAGCACGGGACCCTTCGTCCGATTCAACTGCGCGGCTCTCCCCGAGGCCTTGGCCGAGAGCGAACTCTTCGGTCACGAAAAAGGAGCCTTCACCGGTGCCACCGAAGTCAGGAAAGGGAGGTTCGAAGACGCCAACGGCGGAACGATCTTCCTCGACGAAGTGGGAGAGCTTTCCCTCGCGCTTCAGGCAAAACTCCTGAGGATCCTGCAGGAGAGGACGTTTGAGAGGGTGGGGGGCAACCGCACGATCAAGGTGGAGCTTCGGATCCTCGCCGCCACGAACCGCAACCTCGAGGCGCTCGTGGCCGCTGGAAAATTCAGGGAAGACCTCTTTTACAGGCTCAACGTCTTCCCCATCACCATCCCGCCGCTGAGGGACCGGGGGGCCGACGTCCTGACCCTGGCCGACGTTTTCTTGGCCCGGTCCGCCCGGGAAGCCGGCAAAACCATCCAAGGCATTTCAACGCCGGCCCTGAACCTGCTCATGGCCCACCCTTGGCCGGGGAACGTCCGGGAGCTCGAAAACTGCATCGAGCGGGCCGTGATCCTCACCGATGAAGAATTCGTCCACGCCCACCACCTGCCTCCGAGCCTCCACGCCAGCGAAGCGGGACTTCCCGAGTCTCCCGAGCCGGCGCCGGTCTCCGGGCTTTCGCCCGGGACCACCCTCGAGGCGCACCTGGCCTCGATCGAAAAGGGATTCCTCGTCAGGACGCTGGAGGAGACCAGGGGCAACATGGCAGAGTCGGCCCGGCGACTGGGGCTGACCAAACGAATGATGTTGTTGCGGGTCGAGAAATTCGGATTGGACTACCAGGTGTTCCGCCGTTCGTTGTCTCCCTCGCCGTTCCGCCGCTGAGCTCTGGTACTAGACGGTCGAGAGGTCCCATTCTTCGTGAATCTTGGGAACGTCGTTGATCAGGCGGCGGGTGTACGCCTCCTGGGGATGGAGGATCACATGGTCCGCTGAGCCCTTCTCCACGAACTTCCCTTGCTCCATGATGTAGACGCTGTCGGAAACGAAATAGGCGAGCCCGATGTCATGGGTGATGAAGATCAGCGTCATCCCTGTCTCTTTTCGCAACGCCAGAAGCATGTCCAGGATCGTCGCCCGGGAACAGGCGTCGATCATCGACGTCGGTTCGTCCGCAATCAAGATCTTCGGCTTTAACAGGAAGATGCGGGCAATCATGAGGCGCTGCATCTGGCCGCCAGAAAGTTCAAAGGGATACTTGTTCGTCAGCTCGGCGAATTTCAGGTTCACGAAGCTGCAGGCCTCGCTCATCAATTCAAGCTTCTTCTCATGGGGCAGTTTCTTGCCGCCGCGCATGTGGATGCAGTCCAAAAGGACGGCGTCGATCTTGTTGAATGTGTTGTAGGACGAAAAGGGATCTTGAAAGATCGCCTGGATGTTCTTCCAATATTCCTGCTTCTTCTTCTGGGAGCGGATGTCTCGTTTTTGCCCTTCAAAATAGATGTCGCCCGAGGTGGAACTGATCAACCCGAGGAGCATCTTGGCCAGCGTGGTCTTCCCGCTCCCCGACTCGCCGACGATGGAAATGATTTCGCTCTCGTGAAATTCGAAATCCACGTGATCGACGGCGCGCATCTGATTTCGTCCAAAACCATAGACCTTGGTGAGCCCCGAGCCCTTGAGACAGATTTTTCGTTCGTCAGCCATTTTTTTTCGCCTCCATGATTTGTTCGGCCGAAAGAATGCAGCGATAGGAGCGGCCGCCCCCCAATTCACGGAGCTCAATCGAGTGCGTCCGGCATTCCGGAGTCACATATTGGCAACGTTCGGCGAACCGGCAACCGGACGGGGGTTTCTTCAGGTTGGGCGGCACCCCGGGAATGGCCGCCAATTTCGCCCCGCGCAGCCCTTCCTCGGGCACGATGATGGAGTTCATCAGTCCCCTGGAGTAGGGATGGCGCGGATCGAGAACCGCCTCTTCGGCCGATCCGCTTTCCACGATCTGCCCGGCGTACATCACCATGATGTCGTCGGTGACGTTGTACAACAGCGGAAGTTCGTGGGTGATGAAGATCATCGACTTGACGAAACCCTTTTCCATGAGGTTCCGGAGCATTTTGATGACCATCTTCTGCGAGGTGACGTCGAGGGCGGAGGAAGGCTCGTCGGCGATCAGGACTTTCGGGGAAAGGATGACAGAAATGGCGATCACCGTGCGCTGTTTCATGCCTCCGGAAAGCTCCACCGGGTATTTCTGCAACACCTCGGGAGGTAGCCCCAAGACTTGAAAACGCTCGGTAGCGAGGGCGAGGATCTCTTTCTTGGTGACCGATGGGTCGTGGGCGTGGATGACGTCCTCGATGAAGTGGATGATCCTCCGGGTCGGGTTCAGAGCGTTCATCGCGGCTTGGGGGATGTAGGCGATTTCTTTTCCCAAGATGGATTTTCGGACCACGTCGGGATCCAACCCAGAAATGTTTTTTCCGTCGATGATGATTTCTCCGCTGGTGTAGTACAAGGGGGGAAAATAGTACCCCATGAGGCTGAGCGCGAGGGTCGATTTTCCGCACCCCGATTCCCCTGAAATCCCCAACGACTTTCCTTCCTCGACCTTGAGCGAAACGTGGTCCACCGCGTAGACGTTCTCGCCGAAACGGGTGACATATTTTGTCGTCAGGTCCTTGACCTCGAGCATGACTTTTGCCATTTCGACCTCTACTCTCTCAGCGCCGGATTGAAGACTTGATCCAGTCCCGTATTCATCAAATTCATCGAGAACGATACCAAGGCAATGTCGACAAGCACGGGGATGTAGGCCCACCATTTTCCCGTGACATGGGCCGAATAAATCATGGCCCAGTTCATCATCAACCCCAAGGTCGGCACCTCCGTCGTTTTCGGTCCCAGACCGAGGATCGACAAGCCTGCCTCCGCCAGAATTCCGGACGAGATCTGGAGGATCAGCGCCATGACCACGTACGAGGCGATGTAGGGAAGGATGTCGTTGAAGATGATGCGGACCACCGAATGCCCGGAGAGTTTGGACAGGTTCACGTGGTCACGGTTCCGAAGCGAGAAGACCTGAGCCCTCACGGCCCGGGTCGTCCAGACCCACGAGGTGAACCCGATCACCACGGCTATGGTGAAGGCGCCGCGGCTTTCCTGCCCGATGCTGAAGGAAATCAGGATCAAGAGCACAAAACTGGGGATGACGGTGAACAGGTTCGTAACAAACATGATGAAGTCGTCGAGGAAGCCGCCGATGTAGCCCGCCAGCAAGCCCAGGACGAGGCCAATCAGCGTCGCCACACTGCCGGCGACGAACCCGATCAGAAGCGAGGTGCGGGTTGCCGAAACCAACTCGGTGAGCATGTCGCGGCCGAAGTTGTCGGTACCCAGCGGCAGAATCCGGACCACAGGAACCTGACTCAAGTTCACGAAATCGTCCCGTTCGATGGTGTCGGTCTGTTCGAGGACGCCGGTCTGTGCGTTCGCCGCCGCCAAGGTGATCCCCTCGGTCCCAAGAATTCCCTTGAGAGACTGGTCAAGCCTGATGTAGTAGTTCCGCTTCGCGGAGGTCATTCCCACGTCTTTTTCGGGGTCGAACGTGTTGACCCACAGGTCGATCAGTTTCGCGGTGTCGCCGACATCGATGCCGGCTTCCGGGGTCCCTGCCGCCAGGAGCCAGGTCTTCAGGTCTTGGCGTTCCTGGTTGCCCAGCTTCGCGGCGATCCGCTTGGTGGCGGCGTCGTCCAGGGAAAGCTTGTAGCGTTTCGCGTGGACGCTGTCAAAAACATTGACGTAGACTCCGGGTTCAAAAAAAGTGCCTTGCCCCAAGATGGCCAGTGGTTGATCCCGGACGAGGACAGGATAAATCGCAGCGGTAAGAAAGATCACCATGAAAATGATGAAACCAACCAGAAATTTGGGCGATCTGAAAACTTGTTGGATCGTGTTCTGCATGACAACCTCGCTCTCTAGTCGGCTTGTGTAACTTTGATGCGTGGATCGATGAGCCCGTAGATCATCTCAATCAGGAAGTTGGCGCTCAGCACCATGAGCGTGATGATCAGAGTGACCCCCGAGATCAGCGGATAGTCCTGACCCACGACGGCCTTGAGGATGGTATTCCCCAGCCCGGGATAACTGAAGATGATCTCAGCCACCAAGGCGCCGCCGACCATCGTTCCGATGGACAACGCCAATCCCGTCACCTGGGGAAGCATGGCGTTTCGGAAGACGTAACCGATGATTTTCCGGTCTTTGATTCCCAAGAAGCGGCTGTACTTCACATAGTCTGCGTTCAGTTCATAAATGGACATCGACCGCATGCCGATCGCTTGGCCGCCGATCGCGATCAAGACGATCGACCAGAATGGCAACTGGTAGTGGGTGATGACGGACCACACGAAGGTCCAGCTCATGTTGGGGATCTGATCAAACCCATAGCCACCCGAGATGGGGAGCCACTTCAAAGTGATTCCGAAGACGACCAACATGATGATCGCCATGCCGAAGGCTGGAAAATTGCTGAGAAAAATACTGGCTGGCATGAGAATTTTGTCAAAGCTTCCCTTGAGGTAGGCCGCCAGCGCCCCCAAGATGTTCCCGATCAGCCAACCGACAAGAATGGCCGGAAACTGCAGACAGATCGTCCACCAGATGGAATCCCCGATGATGCTCGCAACCGGCCGGGGGTATTGGCTGAACGAGACACCGAAATTTCCCTGGGCCACGTTTCCGATGTAGAGGAAGAACTGGTCCAGCAAGGGTTTCTTGGTGCCAAAAAGCTCGGAATATTCCTGATAGACCTTGGAGACCCCGGCTTGGCTACTCATGCCCATGGTGACCTTCTGTGTGATGACCGCCACGGGGTCTCCGGGCATCAGCCGCGGGAGGATGAAGTTCAACATGAACGCGAAAACAAAGGTGACAACAAACCAACCAAGCTTGTTGAGAAAATACTGTCTATACCCTTTCAACACTCCACCTCCGCAAAAAATTCCAAGGACGAAATCAACGAGGCAAGAAAGAAACAGCCATGCAACGCGCGGCGAAGCATGGCTGTTTTTGGGGTCAACCCGTCTACTTCGTGAGTTTCAGGTTATACAGGCCCGCGATGCTGTAACCGTCGGTCAGATCCAGCGGAGGAACCGGCGGCTTGGTACCGTCGCCCCCTCGGGGATAGTTGGTCCAAACGCTCTCGTTCACCGTGTGGAACGACTGGGGCCGGTACATCAACGTGAACGACGGAACGTCGGTCAGGTAGATCTTCACCAACTGGGTGTAGGCGGCCTTCAGCTTGGCAGGATCGCTCTCGGAAGGGATGGCCTGGATCAAGGCATCGGCGGCGGGGNTGGAGTACCCACCCCAGTTACCGTTCCAGTTGTTGTTCGTGTTCGCGAATTCGCTGCTGATCAGGTGGCGGATGCGTCCCCAAGGCTGGGTCGGGCCCGCGCCATCGCTCCACATCATCAGGATGTCGTAGCCGGCCGGCAGGGGCGTGTTGGTCACGACGGTCTGGTAGACAGACCACTCGGGGTAGTTGGTCGTGATTTCGATGCCGATGGTCTTTCCGGCAGCGGCCACCACTTCGATCGCTGCTTGCCAGTCTGACCAGCCGTTGGGGCAAGTCGCGACGTAGGAAAGCTTCTTCCCCTTGTATTCCCGCCAACCATCGGCATTGACCTTGATCCCGGCGGCGTCCAGCAATTTCTTGGCGCCTTCGATATCCTTGCCGGTCCACTGAAGGTTCTTGACGGCGGCGTGGTCGTAGAGCGCTTGTTCGCCGGCGGTCGGGTTCATGAGTGACCGGGGAACTTGCGTGAACGTGGCGGACTGATTGGTCATCGCGTTGGAGATGATCGTCGCGTAGTCGACGGCCATGGCGATCGCCTTGCGGACCGCGACCTGATCCAGCCCATAGGACTTCAAGTTGTAGTAAGCGGTGGGGAGGCTCGCGCCGATTCCGTAGGGAGGTTCGGGGAGGTAGGTGGAAATCGGAAGGTTTTCTTTCAGCCACAGGTCTTGGATGTTGGCGTTGAACTGCTGGCTGACGTCGACCTGACCGGCCTTCAACGCGGCGAAGCCCGCATTGTTGTCGGCGAACATCGTATGGGCAAGGTACTTCGGAGCGGGCAGTTTGCCCCACATCGATTTGTCCTGGCCCCAGTATTTGTCGTCCCGAACGTACACGACCTTGGTTTCGTCCGCGAAGAACTTCGTGTACGGTCCCGAGGAGACGAAATCGTTGGCGGGGTCGGCTTTGAACTTCGTCGCATCGCCACCGGTCCGGGCTTCGAGCTTCTGGGTCCAGGCCTTCTGGATCACGTAGTTGCTGGTCAAATAGGCAATCACTTGCAGAGGATTGACAGGTTTTCCGTTGGATCCCAGTTTGGCCTTCACGGAAACCGTTTTGGGATTCACGGCCGTGATGGTGTCGATGTAGTCCTTGGAATTGACGCCGGCGCCGGTTTCATACTTGATGTTGGAGGCCCAGGTGTAGGCCACGTCCTCGGCGGTTACCGGGGTGCCGTCGCTCCATTTCGCGGCAGCTTTGACCTTGAACGTGATCTCCGTTTTTGCGGCGTTCCACGCCCAGGGACCATCGGCCAGCAGCGGATAGGGCTTGCCGTCCAGCATGTTGTAGATGTAGGGCGTCTCAAAGACGACGACTCGGGCGTTGTCCTGTTGGGCCACCCCCAAGGCGTTGTTGTTGTTGGACGAATAGGGGTTCCAGCCGACGACGGGACCCCATTGTTGGCCGTTGAAATAGAGGGTCTCATTGCGGGGCAGAGGATCGCCGGGCTTCAAAGGGGCACCAAAAGCCGATGTTGCCAACACGACGGCAACGAGGGCCATAAAGGCCCTAAGGAGTGTTCTCTTCATCTCCAATCTCCTAGTGGGTGACGAAGCATCCGAGGGGGGCAACCTGCCAGTGAATGGCCGTCGATCCCCGGGTGCTTCGTTACAGATCTACCTATTCCGGCAACGCCGATAGCTAAGGATTTGGCCGCTCCCCCAATTTGTCAAGCGCAATCCATCGGGGTCAGCGACGCCCTGGGCGGTTCTACAAGCCCGAGTCTAGACCCGTTTCTGGGATCGGTAAAGTAAAATGTCACACGTGTTCTATCGAATGCGATGGTGGGACGGGCGGGAGAAATCGGGTCAAGAAACCCGGTTCCTGGCGCAACCCGATGAAGATCCCCCGAAACGATTGTGTTTGTTTCCAGGTGGTATTTAGAACGCCGCGCCCCTATAGTTGCAGAAGGGAGGAGCGGCCAATGGCGATGACTTCTGTCTCTTTGGGGTTCACGGAACAGACCTTTCCGCCGGGAGTCCACATTTGCCAAATCTTCTCCGAGAGCCTGGAATGGCAGGACTCGCTGTTGCGATACTTGTCCAGCGGCTTGAAATCGGGGGAAAAAACCTGTTGTTTTTCCGAGAAGGCCGACGCCGACCTCCTGGAATCGCATTTCAGGTCGGAAGGCTTGGATTATGGGAAAGCCCTGCAGGCCGGGGCCGTCGCCTTGGCCAGGACCGAAGAGGTCTACTTTGAAAGGGACCGCTTCGAGCCGGAGCGCATGCTCGAATTGTTGAGGAAATTCTACGAGCAGGCGATCAGCGAAGGCTATCCGGCCGCCCGGGTGATCGGCGAGATGTCTCCCCGGATTCAGAGCATCGAAGGGGGGGGGCGGCTTCTGGAATACGAGTCGAAGGTCAGCCTCCTGCTCAAGACGCATCCGATCACGGCGGTTTGCCAGTACGATGCCCGCTGCTTCGACGGCGCCACCATCCTCGACGTGCTCAAGGTCCATCCCCTGATGATTGTCCGGGGTGCCGTCGTGCACAACCCGTTCTTCATCCCCCCTGAAACCTACCTGGCCCGTTGAAGGTTTTCTTGATGTCGGATCCTGAAGTCCTGGGAAGAATCCTGGTCATGCAAAGCGTCGTCAGCAACTTGCCGGACGAGGAGGGGATGTTCGGATTCATCTGCCGGGGTCTGGAGGACGTTCCGGGGGTGACTTCTGTTTCCTGGGAACCCCAGGCCCCCGCCGAGGCCAGCGGTGCCCTCCGGAAACCTGTCAAGATGGGGACCAAGGAGTTCGGCGCCCTGGTGTTTGAGATCGCTCAGAAAGACTTGTTTTGCCCCTACGAACCCTACTTGGACAATTTCTGCTTCATGGTGGCGGTGATTTTGGAGGGACGGTTCCAAAGGCAGTTGAACGAACGCCAGACCGCGAGCCTGACCCGAAGCCTGGCCGAGTTGGAGAAGGCGCACCTGAAGATCATCGAATCGGAGAAGATGGCGGTCTTGGGGCAGTTGGTGGCGACGATCGCCCATGAAGTGAACACCCCCCTGGCGGCGATCCGGTCCTCGGCGTCCTTCCTCTTGCAGGATTTGGTGGGGAGATCGGAGGCCATGCTCGATTTCAGTCGAAGCCTCGAGCTCGAGGACTTCACCTGGTTCAAGTCCTTGCTTGCCCGAAAACCCCGGGAGTACGCGGCCGGTGCCGGTTCCCGGGCACGGCGGCACCGGTTGTCCCAAGCCCTCGAAAAGGCGGGCGTCGTCGACCCGGAAGCCATGGCCGACGACATCACGCTCCTGGCGGATCCCAACGGGGAAGGGGCCCTGGTCGACGCGGTTCTGAGGGGAAAGGGCGAAGTCGTGCGACAAGCGGCCCGGTTCCTCGAGACCATCCACGCCAGCACCATCATCCTGGAGGCTTCGGACCGCGCGGCGTCGACTGTGGCCGACTTGGTCGGTTATTCCCACGGTCAGGAAGTCAACGAACGCACCGCCATCGACCCGGCGAAGGAACTGAACACCCTCCTGCGGCTGTTCCCTGGTCTCTCGTTGAAGGGTCTGGGCATCGTCCGGGAATTTGAACCGGGTCTGATGGTCCAGGGGGACAGGGACAAACTGAACCAGGTCTGGATCAACTTGATCAACAACGCCTTGCAGGCCATGGAATACCACGGGAATCTGATCCTGAGGACCAGGAGCGTCGAAAACGGCGCGGAAATCGTCGTCGCCAACGATGGCCCACCCGTGCCCGACGACCTGAAGGAGAAGATCTTTCAGCCTTTCTTCACCACCAAGCGACCCGGGCAGGGAACAGGGCTCGGTCTGGACATCTGCCTCCGGGTCGTCGGGGCCCACCATGGAACCCTGACGTTGACCCAGGAAGAGTCGCTGACGGTGTTCAGAGTCTTCCTTCCCGACTGACCCCCGGCTCCCTCCTTCCACGGATTTTCCCAAAAGGCCCTTTTGGTTCCCGGCAGCGCCCAAAGGCTCCCGGCGGTTCCTCGACCTTTCCGTCCCCCTCCTCGGGGTCCTGGTTCCCTAACGGCATGTCCCACAGGGAATTGCGTCGAGCGGCTCCGCATGAATCGGTTTTGGCACGGTCCCTGCAAAAGGGTTAGTGCCCACCGGGGCGGAGGTTGAAATGAGAAAAATCGCGATTTACGGCAAGGGCGGTATCGGCAAGTCGACGACGACCCAGAACACCGTGGCGGGCCTGGCC
>JGI26470J50227_1000935_pt1 | contig 11029 bp, 13 predicted proteins | sample FreactTroBogLake_FD_50227 | JGI IMG/M metagenome (IMG submission 50227) | reverse complement strand
CCAATGACCATAAACATAAAGGGCAAAGGAACAGTGTACGCGTTCGGACACAGCGCAGAAAATTGGCAGTGGAGAGCAACCAAAAGCATTCCATTGACAGAAGAAGAAACGACTTTACCAAAGTACAAAAATCAGACTCACAAATCTGATGCTTCGTCTACTAAAGATTTTGAAAAAGATTTTTTTGGAGCCTGTGACTACATAAATTTATTTGATATATGAGCAAAGTAACCATCAGCTATGCAGTGACTGCCTGCAACGAGGATCAAGAATTGGATAGATTATTACAACAGCTACTTAATTACGCTGGCCAGGATGACGAGGTGATCGTCCAAGTAGATTCAGACAACGTAACTAAAGAGGTTTTAGAGGTCATTGAAAAATATAGCAAAGAATTCGCTTCAGAAAATTATGCATCTGTATCTTATTCCTTAAACAAAGATTTTGCTAACTTTAAAAATAATATCAAATCTTATTGTAAAAAGGATTACATTTTCTTTATAGACGCTGACGAATACTTATCTTCGCCACTACTTCAACACTTAAAGGATGTTCTTGAGGAAAACTCTATCATAGAGTGCATTCACGTACCAAGAGTGAATATAGTAGAAGGATTGACAAAAGAAGACATATCAAAGTGGAGATGGCAAGTGAATACGAAAGGATACGTTAATTGGCCCGACTATCAGACAAGAATCTGTAAGAACACTGATAAAATTAAATGGGAGGGTAGAGTGCACGAAAGAATATGCGGATGTCAAATTTATACTTATTTACCAGATAAAGACGAAACTTGGGCTTTGTATCATCCTAAAGATATAGAAAGGCAGAGAAAACAAAATAATTTATACAGTACAATATGATAAAAGAATTAGTGATCGCCGCTTACGACAATTATCTAAATTGGTTGGACGAAATAGATTCTGATGTTAAAATTACTGTGTATAGAAAGGGAAATGAAGAGCCGCAAAGAGAAGACGAAATTAAGATAGAATTAAATAAGGGAAGATGTGTACATACTTTTTTTAATCACATATATTCTAATTACGATAGTTTATCAGACATTACTTTCTTTGCGCAAGATTATCCATTTGATCATTGGGAAGATATAGTTGATGTTATCAATAATAATATTCCAAGATCAAAATGTCAATTACAAATAGGAGGATACTACGGATTTCACTTTAATACAATAATGATACCCTCTTCTAAAGGAGGTAGAATGTGGAATTTAAGTGAGTCTAAACAACACGGAAAAGGAAATGTATTAGTATGTCAAAGTAATGGACAACCACAAGATTCTAATCCAAATATAAACGTAGATAAGTATTGGGATTTATTATTCACATCTCAAAAACCAAGAGAATACGAATTCATGCCAGGTGGCCACTTCGGAATTACAAAAGACCACGCTAAATTAAGATCAAAAAATTTCTATAAGAAAGTGTGTGATTTATTATTAGAAGAAGAGTCAGCTCCATGGAATATAGAAAGATTAGAGTGTTATATATTTAACCCAGCAATACAATAAAATGATTAAATTAGAAAATATACAAGAGCTAGTTGGAAATCATGTGGCTCCTTACATTTATAATGCAAAGAATTTTATTCCTGGCATTACTCCAATTTATTACAGTGGTCCTTATTGGGACAATAAAGAAACAGAAGCTGCCATAGAAAGTTTTTTAAACGGTAAATGGATCACATCAGGAGAAAAGGTTTATAAATTTGAAAATAGATTTAGCAAGAGATTTAAAGTTAAACACTCGCACATGGTTAATTCAGGAAGTTCTGCTAACTTAGTGTTGATTGCTGCTTTAAAGAAAAGATTTAATTGGAATGACAACGATGAAATCATAGTATCTCCAGTAGGATTTGCAACTACGGTATCTGTATTGTATCAACATAGATTAAAACCCATATTTGTTGATATAGAATGGGACACACTCAATTTTGATTTAGATCAAGTAGAATCTAAAATCACAGATAAAACTAAAGGTATTTTTATTTCTCCTGTTCTTGGAAATCCTCCAGATATGGACAGATTAATTAGAATGGCCCATAAGTACAATTTAAAATTAATAGGGGACAATTGTGATAGTTTAGGATCAAAATGGGACGGTAAATTTTTAAACGAATACTATACTGCATTTTCTAATTCGTTTTATCCTGCACATCACATATCAACCGGAGAAGGAGGTATGATATGTTCTGACGATGACGAGCTAAAGAAACTATTTGTGAGCATCAGTTGGTGGGGTAGAGATTGTTATTGCATAGGATCTGCTAATTTACTTCCTTGTGGAACTTGTGGAAATAGATTTGATAATTGGTTGGATAACTATAATGGAATCATAGATCATAAGTACGTATTTTCTCAAATGGGATACAATCTAAAACCTTTGGATTTACAAGGCGCAATCGGATTAGAACAATTAGAGAAGTTAGATTTCATGGAGCAAAAAAGAAGATCCGCCAAAGAAAGATTAGAAAAAATATTTACTGATAATATTCCCAATTTAAGAGCTCCAAATAAATTGGAAAAAGCGAATCCTTGTTGGTTTGGAACTCCATTCATTTGTGAAGAAGACGGACTAAAACATAGATTGGTTGCTCACTTAGAAGCGAATAAAATTCAAACAAGAAATTATTTTGCTGGAAACATTTTACTCCATCCAGGATATTCGTTCTTGGATGATTATAAGAATTATCCGGAGGCAAACAAAGTATTAGATAAAGTATTCTTCATTGGAGCAGCGCCTCATTATACAGAACAAGTGTTTGAATACATTGAAGAAGTTGTAAAAAGTTTTAAATGATTGAAATATTCGGAGGAACGGGATTCATAGGTTCAGAATTCTATAAAAAGTATAAAGAAGAGTGTAATGTGGTTCCTAGAGAATCTTTAGAAGTACCACAAGATTCTGCAGTGTTGTATTTGATAAGCACCGTAGATAACTATAATGTATTAGAAAATCCTTTCATCGATATTGAAACTAATTTAATTCATTTAATGAAAGTATTAGATACTAATAAAAATAGAAACATTACTTTTCATTTTGTAAGTTCGTGGTTTGTTTACGGAAATGTAAAATTGCCCGCTAACGAAGATTCAAAATGTAAACCAAAAGGATTCTATTCTATAACTAAATTGTGTGCAGAACAACTGATAGAATCTTACTGTAAAACATTTAAAATTAAGTATACAATAACTAGATTGGGTAATGTAATTGGGAGAGGGGACGGAAAAGTATCTAAGAAAAAGAACGCGTTACAGTATTTGATAGAAGAGATGAAAAACGATAGGGACATTAATCTTTATCACGGAGGAAAATTTTATAGGGATTTCGTATGTGTGCAAGATGTTATTGACGGTCTTAGATTTATAATAGATAAAGGAGAAAGCGGAGAAATATATAATTTAGGCTCTACTGCAAAACCAATATTGTTTAAAACAATCATAAGCCATATACATCAAAAATTAAATTCAAAGAGTAAGATAGGCACGATGAAACCCACAGAATTTCATGACATAGTGCAAGTTAAAGACATGTATTTAGAATGCAGTAAATTAACGAGTTTAGGATGGAAGCCTTCCAAAACAGTTTTAGAATCAATAGATGAATTATTATGATAAGTTATAAAAAAATAGGGAATTTTGGTCGATTGGGAAATCAACTATTTCAATTTGCGTCTACTTACGGTATAGCAAAGAAGCTTGGATACGAAGTTAAATTTCCGATTGAAAATATGACGGAACCTTCTATAGAAGATTTTAAAGACGGTGTAAGAAGGGAAATCACTTTCGATGTGCCAAAATATTTTGAAGTACCTAAAGATTTATTATGTTCGATAAAAGACATAAATACAGAATGGACAGTTAGAGAACCTAATTTTCATTTCTTTGAAGAGATGTTCTCTATACCAGATAGCGTTAATTTAGAGGGATACTATCAAACAGAAAAGTACTTTAAACACTGCGAAGATGAATTGAGAAATATCCTTCAATTTGATGTATCTATTTTAGATACAGCAGCAAATTATGTACTACCAAAAACTGATCTTGAACTTGTTTCTATTCACATGAGAGTCGGAGATTACGCAGGACTCCAACAATTTCATCCAGTATTAACTTCCGAATATTATTCTAAAGCACTTGAAATTTTTACAGATAAAGATTACCATTTTGTTGTATTTTCTGATGACGTAGAATACGCTAAGAGTATGCTAGGGGATCAAGAGAATTTGACTTATAGTATAAATAATTCTACAGAAGTGGACATGTGCGCAATGAGTTTATGTCATCATAACATTATTGCCAATAGTTCTTTCAGCTGGTGGGCAGCATGGTTAAATAACAACGAAATTAAAAAAGCTGTGGCTCCAAAAAATTGGTTTGGACCTGCTTATTACGGAATTCACGATATAAAAGACTTATGCCCAGAATCATGGATAGTAATTTAAGACCTTTCTTTAGTGTGGCTATTCCTACTTGGGGAATTCAAGGAAAAGGCGCGGAATATTTGGAATATTCTTTTAACATATTAGCGCAACAAACTTTTACTGATTTTGAAGTAGTTGTATCAGATCATAGTTTAGATTACGATATAAAAGATTTGTGCGAAAAATGGAACTCTTTATTAAAAATTACTTATGTAAGAAATAATATTGGTAGAGGTAAGATTTCTCCGAATATGAATAATGCAATTAGAAATTCAAATGGGATATTCATCAAAATGTTATTTCAAGACGATTTCTTATACGATGTGGACTCTCTTCAAATTATACACGATAGCGTAGAAAAAAATCAAGATAAAAATTGGTTCATCACGGCGTGTGTGCACACAAAAGATTGCATTAATTTATACGATCCTATGGTACCTTATTATCATGATCGTATATATGCCGGAGTGAATACAATTAGTTGCCCCACTGTATTAACAATAAAAAATGAAGACCCATTATTTTTGGACGAATCATTAAATTGGTTGGTTGACGTTGAGTATTATAAAAGATTATATGATGCTTACGGATTACCAGTAGTAATTGACAGTATTTGTGCTGTAAATAGGGATTCTGAAGTTAGAACAACTACTATGACAACCGAACAACAAAAAATAGAAGAAACTTTACGAGTAATAAAAATGTATGAAAATAAATAACGTTACTATAGCAGCAGTGGCGGGTACTAAGGCCATAGAAACTCTTAAAGCTATTAAGTATAGTATGAGAGAATTAGAATTTGACCGTGCTATCCTAATCACTCCTGATGACATAAAGGACGATCAAGTGGAAATAATTAAATGTGAATCGTTAAACTATGAACAATACAATCACTTCATAATTTATAGACTGCACGAATACATTAATACAACACATTGCTTATTAGTACAAAACGATGGTTATGTGGTCAATCCTGATATGTGGCAAGATGGATGGATGCAATACGATTATATAGGTGCACCATGGCCAATGCCCCAAGATAATTTTTCTTTCAGAGATGCTGAGGGAAATATTCAAAGAGTCGGTAACGGAGGTTTTACACTGAGAAGTAAAAAGTTATTATGTGTGGCAAATGATTTAGATTTAGAATGGAAACAATATTTTGGATTCTATCACGAAGACGGATTTATTTGCTGTCACAATAGAAGAACTTATGAATTGGCAGGGTGCAAATTTGCTCCAATAGAAATTGCCGCTCAATTTAGTCATGAGACTATGGTAGAAGAAAATTATGGAAATATACCATTTGGATTTCACGGTAGAAACAATTATTATTATCAAATAACTCAAAAAAGTTTATGATGCAAAATCAAGAAAGACTAGAACAATTATTCAATACTCCAAGAATGGGGCATGCTGCTTTAGAAGATCATAACAGTGTTAGAGGTCTTTACGAATTAGTTAAAGAAAATTTTCATTCTCATTTTAAAATAGCCGAGATTGGATCTTTTCAAGGGGTTTCAACAATGTTATTTTCTATGTTTGTAGATACGGTTTATAGTATAGACTGCTACGATTACGTAGTACCTCCAACNGGTAGAATACCTTCTCATGATCAATTATTTGTAGACGCTGAAAAATTATTCTTAGAAAGAACTGCAGACATTAAAAATATTATTAAGATCAAAAAGACAAGNGTAGAAGCTTCAAAAGAATTTAAAAACGAATCATTAGACGCTGTGTATATAGATGCTGAACATGATCCCATTAGCGTTAGATCAGATGTTAATGCGTGGAAAAATAAAGTTAAAAAAGGAGGTATTTTGTGCGGTCATGATTTTTATCTTCCTCACATCTATACAATCTTATATCAAGAAAATTTAATCAATAATTTAATAACTTATCCAGACAGTTCTTGGTCTGTCATAATTAAATAGTATGAGAATATTAATAACAGGAATAGCGGGTTTATTGGGTTCAAGACTAGCAGATTGGATTGTAGAAAATAAACCTGAAATAGAAGTTATTGGCATAGACGATCTTTCTGGAGGCTATAGAGAAAATGTCAATCCTAAAGTAGAATTTTGGAAACATAATCTAGTGGATTCTGAACTAGATTCTATCTTTAAAAATGGAGTTGATTATGTGTTTCATTTTGCTGCTTATGCGGCTGAAGGACTGTCTCCTTTTATTAGGACATATAATTACAATAACAATTTAGTAGCTACCGCAAGAATCGTAAATAATTGTATCAAATACGATGTGAAAAGATTGGTATTCACTTCTACATTAGCAGTATATGGTCATGGCTACGGAGGAGTATTTGATGAAACTCAGAGACCTTCCCCAATAGATCCATACGGAGTTGCAAAATACGCTTGCGAAATGGACATTCAAATTGCAGGTGAACAACACGGATTGGATTGGTGCATCATTAGACCTCATAATGTATACGGTAGAAAACAAAATATTTGGGACAAGTATCGTAATGTATTGGGAATTTGGATGTATCAGTACTTAAATGGGGAACCGATGACAATTTTTGGAGACGGTACACAGACAAGAGCATTCAGTTGTATAGATGATATAGTTGAACCATTGTGGAAAGCTGCAATAGAACCAAAAGCGTCAAAGGAAATTATTAACTTAGGAGGTATTAAAGAATATACTATTAGTGAAGCCAATCAAATATTAAAAGATATTTTTCAAGGAGACGTTACTGTGTCCTATAAAGAAGCAAGACACGAGGTTAAACATTCAGTTCCAACTTACGATAAATCTTTTGACATATTGGGATTTGAACACAAGACAGAATTACGCGAAGGATTAAAAGACATGTGGGAATGGGCAAAACAACAACCAAAAAGAAGTAGATTTGTTTGGCCTTCGTACGAATTAGACAAAGGTATTTACGAATTTTGGAAAAAGTAATATGATATATACAAAATTTTTATACGGCCAAGGATGGGGAAATCAATTAGCAGTCTACGTAACTACTAGAGCTATAGCCAAAAGAAATGGTTATGAGTTCGGTTATACGGGATTAGAAAACTTTGGAGACAGAAGATACAACGACAAAGGAGTGTACTTCATGGACATAGATCTAGGCAAAGAAGTACCAGAACACGAGTACAATATGTACGCAGAAAAAGAAACNCGCGTTAAATTTGACCATTCAGAACACGATCGCACTCATGGTTGCGATATTAGATTAATAGATCAAAATCTATTGAACGTAGAGGACAATACAAAAATCATGGGTATCATGCAAGGAGAGGACTATTTTTGGGATTACCGAGACGAGATCAAAGATTGGTTGAAAGTTAAACCTGAATTTGATTGCATAGATTTTAAAGACGATAATATTTGTGTGTTGAATATAAGAGATTACGAAGCGGATCCTACTTTATTTCTATCAAGAGATTATTGGGTTAGAGCAATCTATCACATGCTTAGTCTGAATCCTAATATGCAGTTCTTAATCATAACAGAGAATCCTGATATGGCAAAGAGACTGTTACCAGAATTGGCAGATAATGTATACCACTTTGATTTAGCTAAGGATTATTCCATAGTTAAGAACTCTAAATGGTTGATCGTATCCAACTCCAGCTTTGCTTACTTCCCAGCGTTTTGTTCGGATGCTCATTTGATCATAGCTCCAAAATATTGGGCGAGACACAACGTAAGCAATGGCTATTGGTCTTGTGGATACAATATAAGCCGTAAGTTCACCTACATGGACAGATACGGTCAATTACAATCTTACACAGACGTGATGAGAGAATTTGAATCATACAAAAAAGAAAGCAAGATATATGGCTAGAGTATTCGACGTATTTACGTTCTACAACGAGTTAGATTTACTGGAACTAAGATTAGAGATGTTGGACCCTTACGTGGATCAGTTCGTACTAATCGAGTGCGTAGAGACCTTTTCAGGTAAGCAAAAGCCATTGTACTTTCAAGACAACAAAGAAAGGTTCTCAAAATATTTGCACAAGATATACCATCACGTAACTTACGATCCACCCAAATCTTTCGAAGATCTACAGCAAAGAATAGTAACCGCTAGACCCAATACGGACAAAGGTATCAAGGATCTTTGGATTCAAGCGTTGACTACTTCTAACGTACCCAAAGGCGAAGTGCATTGGCTTAAAGAATTCTATCAAAAAGAAATGATAAGGTTCGCAATAGAAAATGCTGGCGCAGAGTACGGAGATCTAATATTCGTTACGGACTTGGACGAGTATTGGAATCCTGAGTTGGACTACAGTAACATAGAAGACCATAAGATATATAAGCTAAGACAATTGGTCTACTCTGGTTACATGAACGTCAGATCTTCAGAAGCGTGGGCAGATCTAATGAACCTTGGGCGGGAACTCTGTTGACTAAATACAGAAATATTAAAAATGCGTGCCTTAATCACTTAAGAACTCCGTCAAAAACCCATTACGAATACATAGAGAACGGAGGTTGGCACTTTACGTTTATGGGAGGAGAACAACAAGTGAAGATGAAGTTAGAAGCTTACGGTCATCAAGAATATAATAATGACAGTATTAAAAATCAGATAGGTAATAATTTATCAGCAACTAAAGACGTGTTAGGTAGATCTGAATTTCAATTTTGGTTAGATGAATCTCAATTACCAAAATACTTAATAGACAATAAACAAAAATATAAACAATTTTTTAAATGATTACGTTTTGCATCCCCTCTAAAAATAACTTACGGTATCTAAAACCTTGCGTTCAATCCATTAAGGATAATTCTTACTACAAGGACAATGAAATTATCGTGTACGTGGACCAAGATAAAGATGGAACGTGCGAATGGTTGGAAGAAGAAAAAATTAAATTCATCAAGAACGATAGCGATACTCCCAAAGGAATTGGTCATGCGTACGATACTATGTTTAAAGAGGCAAAATACGATCACGTTATTGCATTTCACGCAGACATGATCCTTGGCCCAAATGCCGATTATTTCATGATGAAAATCAAAACTCCTAATAACATAGTGTGCGCCACTCGCATAGAACCTCCTCTCCATCCAGAAGGACAAGAGAAGATAGTCAAGGATTTTGGCATGTGGCCTGAAGATTTAAAAATACAAGAGTTTAATGAATTCGTAAAAAACAATGGATCAAATAAAATAACTAAAAGCATTTTTGCTCCGTGGTTGATAGATAGAAACCAGCACTTGGGTCACGATTCAATATTCTTATCAGTATTTGAAGATGCTGATTTATTTAGAAGATTCAAGTTATTTGGATACGACCTCATTCAATCTTGGGAAGCTATGGTATATCATTTAACTTGTAGAGGCGGACAGTTTGCTCACGCAGAAAAGATGGAGGATTTTAAAACAAAGAGCGAAGATTGGAATAAGAATAATACCATATCAATGTACGAATACATTAGAAAATGGGGAGGATTTTTAAAACAGACAGACACACTAGAGCCAATACCGAACATAAAATACAACATAGGACTAGAAATAAAGAATTGTAAGAGCGAACAGATATTGAGCGTAGAACCCTATTTCGATCACATTAAAGTAGAGGTAGATACCAAATCGTATTGCGATTACATGCAACCGTATACTTCATTTAACTTGAGTGAAAAGTTTGTGGATGAGTTGAACGACGACGTAATTCTTACTGTTGATTTTGAAGACATGATTAAACCAGAAAACATGTTTCAATCTCTAATCGGATCTTTGCAAGAAACTTTACATTACGATGCTGAAGATTTGGGCGTGTACGAATTGGGACCGTTTAAATTGAACGTAAAAAAGAAAGAACCAAAACAACCAAAATTAAAATTATGCTAACACAAAAAGACGTCACATTAATAATACCTTCCCATAATAATTTAAGACATTTAAAGAACATGTACAATAGCATTAAAATAAATGCTAAAGACATTAAAATTATTATATTAGATGATGGATCCACAGACGGTACTATTGAATGGCTTACGTCCATAAAAAACGATAGAATACCTGTTGCTTATAGGTCTTCTGAAAGATTGGGTCACACGATACTTTACGATATGGGAATTCAATTGGCAGACACTCCGGTTGTAGGAATTTTGCACGCAGACATGATCATCGGACCTAACTACGTGGAGAACATGCTCAAGCATTTAAAGCCAGAAACAGTTGTTTGTGGAACAAGAGTGGAACCTCCTCTTCATCCCGAGGGAAAAGAAAAGATCGTTAAGGATTTTGGAATGGACTTTGATTCTCTAAACATAGAAGCTTTTGAAGAATTCTCAAATCAAATTCAAACAGAAGAAAGGGATAGAACTACCAAAGGCATGTTTGCTCCTTGGATTCTGTACAAAGACGATTTTATGGCAGTGGGAGGACACGATAAATTGTTCGCTCCGTTTCCTTACGAGGACTCAGACATATTCCAAAGGTGGATCCTAGCAGGTTACGAACTTATTCAATCAAGAGATGCACTAGTGTATCATTTAACTTGTAGAGGTCATAGATTTGTAGAAGAGATCGGCAAGGACGACGATTACTTTAAACAAGCGAGCAACAAAGCGGCTAGGAATTATTTAAG
>JGI26470J50227_1000934_pt1 | contig 11042 bp, 10 predicted proteins | sample FreactTroBogLake_FD_50227 | JGI IMG/M metagenome (IMG submission 50227) | reverse complement strand
GCGAGTCCCAACCCTTTTCTTTCGGAGAACTGTATGCGATACCTTTTTACGATGAATATGCCCAGCTTTGCTGGAAATCAGGTCCACCAGATCATCGGTGAGCACCCGGCGACTACACTCAGCGACTTGGTCGAGGACCTCAACGTCAACGACTTCGTGACCGTCGTCGAGGTGTACAAGGACGCCGGGTCGAAGGCTCAGGCCAGCGAGTACTACCTCAAGGGTCCGATTGTGCTGAACTGCATGCACATTGGCAAGGTGAAGGAATTTATAGCTTGAAGAAGCCCAAAGTATGTGACCACGGCGTGGTCAGCCCCCATATCTGCGATGAATGCGCCAAGGCCTTTGCCTACAGCTTCCACCTCGGGGACACGGATGTGCCGCTCGATATGGAGTCGGACGGGGAATTCCTCGAGCACATGCTGACGCCCGATGAATTCACCGGGTACTGCATTGGCACGGCCGCGGTACTTCTGCGCAAAGTCCGCAAGGATTGCTCGGTCGAGGCCCTGCGCGATGCTATTTCGTACTTGAAGTTGCTGCAGGACTATCTGTCTTAAGCTGTACGGCCGACGCCCGATTGTACCATTCCTGCCAGCCCTCGGCCTTGACTACGGCCTCGGTGCAGGCGCGCCCGTCATCCACGACGGCCGGAGCACTGGCTCCTGCAGGTACGGTGGCGGGCTGGGTATGCGGGGGCAGACTGTCGACGGGGGCATGACCTGAATGGGCCTCGGCATCGCGCAGGCGGCCAAGAGCGTCATCAAGCTTGCCGCGAAGATCATCCTGTACGTCATCGGTCACTGCCTTCTGTCTCGCCTCGTACGAGGCCTTTTCGTCCAGAGCCTGCTGGTTTGCCGTCTGAATTGCGCTCTGGAGCCCGCTCAGGGCCCTCTGCAGGTCTGCGGCGTGTTGGGTAGCCTTGCTCGCCACACGCCCCTCGTGGGCCGCGTAGAAGCCAATGATGAAGTAGAGTCCGCAGATCACCCCAAAGAGGAGCGCCTTCGGGTTGCTGGCGAGGCGCGTCAAGATCGACTTGACGGCCCCCAGCGCCCACAGGGCGGCCAGCATCAGCTCTTCTCGGGGAAGATCACCAGCGCAATGGCCGCGGTGAAGGCCACGTAATTCCACGGCGACCCGAGCTGGTTCGCCACGGTCGCCGCCCCGGCGCATGCCGCCAGAATCGCGCCGATCTTGCTGCTCATTTCGCTGCAGCGGTCGTCAATCCACTTCATCATCATGCGTCATCCTTTCAGGTAGAGCTGGGCCTCTGCAAGGCGCCGCTTACGGAGGCCGGTGAGTTCCTGCTCCCGGCCGTCGATCTTTGTGTGGTCCCACAGGGCAAATTGCTCCGCGGCCGCGCCGTACTTGCCGGCCTTGTGCATCTTGAGCAGCGTCGACCCCAAGAGGGCCCCCGCGCCAAGGTTGAACGCGAAGTCGGTCATCGCGTCGCACTGGCCCTGCGTGCAGGGCTCGACGTGTTCCCGGATCGCTTCCCACGCGTGCATCACGTCGGAGTATAGCGCGATGTCGGCCTGCGCCTGCTTCCACTGCAGGCCCTTGTGGACTTCGGGCCCGGTGTGGCCCCAGCCGATGGTCCAGATGCCGCCCGTGTCGCGGTACGCCTCGAGCTTCAGGCCCTCGGAAATTTTGATCAGATTTTGGCAGTCGATGGAGGGTGTCATTCGTGTGTAGCCTTAATTTCTGCCCCGTGAAACCCGAGGTAATTCTTTGCCGTAATTATGCTATCCCTCGCGTCGCGGATCGCCGTCTTCATCTCCGGCGGCTCCCCCACGACCTCGAGAGCAGTCAGCAGCTTATCAAAACTGTTGACCATCAGTCCACAGATTTTATCGCAGCGGTCCGTCGACTGCGCGGACGACTTGCGCTTGCCCAGCCAGTTGCCGCCGATAAGGCCGGTGATAAGGGTGCCGATGCCGGTGACAATCGAGGACTGGACTTGCGGGTCAAGGTTCATGGGTAGGCTCCGGCTCAGGAGAAGTAGGCGGTGACATTGGCACCTACTGTGGGGAAGGGGTTGGTGGGGGCATTCCATGACCACGTCGTGGTCCCGCCCGAGGCATAAAACGACGCCGACGCGGATGTGAACACCTGCCCAGCCACAGTCATGCTTGTGAATACCGACTGGACCTGAGTGCCATTTACGTAGAAAGACAGTACCGTGCTGCCGGACCTGTCGTTGTAGTTCCAGTACAGGTCAAATATCTGTGAGTTAGTAAACGAGAAAGTGGCGGGGGTTATTGACCCGTACGTCGAATAGAATCCGTTGATGTAGCTCGCGCTTCCATACGTGAGCTGCCCAACATTCACCAAGTAGTTGGTGTTCGGGGAGCCCCCGCCGCCGAATAGGGCCAAGAGTACCCCAGACATCAGCCCGCGCCTTGGCCGCTGATGTAGAAGGCGTTGCTGCCCGTGCAGAGGACCACGGCCTGCCCATAGGCCGAGACGGTGCGCAGGCTGGTCATGGTCTGCACGCCCGACCCCGCGCTGGTGGCGGTGATCGCCGTGCCGCCCAAGGTCGCGGAGACAGTGACTGTGGTGTTGGAGGTGTTCGACACCACGAAGTACGTCGTCCCGGTGCTGAATCCGGTGGGGAGCGAGCCGGTGGTCGAGAACTGGACCGGGGTGCCCACTGCCGGCAAGTTCGAGCCGGTGATGTTTGCCGACCCGTTCGTGAAGCCCACGACGTAATTCTGGGCGGGGAACGCCGTGCTGGCCGCCAGCTGCAGCGTCGTTGACGCGCCGGGGATCAAGTACAGGGGCGAAGATCCACTGTTGACCACGAGGAAGCAGTCGCCAGTGCTGAAGTTCGACCCGGTGACCGTGATATTGCTGGCCGTGTAGACGTGGTAGCCGTCTGTGGACGAGCTGACGGCGGTGCTGGTGGTCTGTGGGACTGCCAGATACCCCACAGGGAGCGGTGTCGACCCAATCGAGGCGCTCGAGAATGTCGCGTACTCGGCTGTTCCTGTCAGGTTGCCAATGACGTTGGGGGCCGAGAGGGCGGTGAACAAGGCGGCCGTGACGGTGGCCCCGGTGCCCGCGGTGTTGGTCTGGCTGAGGCTGTACGTACCGGCGCCGCCGGTCGTGCCCGAGACCTGCCCAGTGATGGTGACGGTCGTGGGGCTGGCGAACGTGCCCCCGGTGATGGTCCCGAGGACCATGCCCGGGTAGATCGTGCCCGTGACCGAGGTGGTGACCAATTTGCTGGATGATGCGGCGATGGAGCCGGTAAATGCCGAGGACAGGAGTCCGTAGGTGAAGGCTGAGGAGCCGGCCAGCGCGCCGCCGCTATTGTACTGGACTTGCGTGTTCGAGCCGCTGGCGGCGCCGGGGAGGGTGCTCTGGAACGTGACGTTTCCAAGCGCGCCGTCGCAGATCAGTTCGGAGTAGTAGCCCTGCTGGAGGACGATGCTCGAGCCACCGCCGGCCGAGGAGAAGGTGACTGTGTAGGTGTTGCTGCCGGTGTTGGCGCAGCCATTGTAGACGTACCAGAAGCCGCCGACATTTGCCGGGAGCTGGATCACGACGTTCCCAGTCAGTGTCCCCGACAGCTTCATGATCGGGGGAGCGTACTGGGTTGACGTCAGGGTCGTCGTGCCGGACGACAGTCCCGTGATAGTCGTCACGCCGCCAAACGCAGTATCGACGGCCGAGAACAGGGTGTTCAGCGTGACGCCCCAGCCAGTATCGTTGATGGCTGGCTCGACGAAGGCCTTGTTTGGTGTAGTGGTTGTCATGATCTACCTCAAATGGCCTTCTTCGCGATGTTCAGGGCCTTGACGATTGCCTTGTCGTGGTGCTGCAGCAGCGGCTTTGTTGTCGCTGTTTCAGCCTTCTTCGCGTGCTTATAGCGGGACATCAGGTCCTGCACCAGCGGCTCGATGTGCGGGCTGACTTTTCCGCCCTTTTTATACGCCACGCGGCCTCCTGATGCACGCCCATCTGGCAGCATTGCGTCGTGCAGTGCCTGAGTTTCCGGATCATACCCGCCGCCAGTGTCGGTCACGCTCCCCACGTAGAGAGTGTCTGCATCTTGACCTGACGGGAAATACGAACTCCCCACAGCAGGCTTCTGTTGTGGCTGCGGTGCCTCTGCGGCTTTTGCGGAGGGGATGCCAATGATGTCTGCCAGAGAGGGTGGCGAAAATCGGGGCCCGTAGTTGGATGCCGTGGGCGTAGCTGGCGCTTTTTGCTGCGGAGCGTTCCTATAATTTAGCGGGAACTCCTGACCCGGCCTATAGCCGTCAGGAGGCACGCTATCATCATGAGGCACGCTATCATCATGAGGGGTTGGATGTTCCTGCTCAACCGGCTGCAGCACCGAAGGCAAGTCCCCGGCCGCGTACAGATATGGGTATACAGATGGCCTTTCACCGACTGGCTTCGTGGGCATTGATGTCCCATTCACCTCTTGGGACAGTATGTCCTCACCTGCCTCCATTGCATTTCTTGGGCTCTGGGCCCTCGGGGCACGGTTCGCAAACGCAGACCTTATGCGATTGGCTCCAGTGGAAACCGCCCCCAGAGCCCCAAGACCCGGAACAACTGCAGCAAGTTGTCCAGCCGTAAGCAGGTTGTCCATCACACCACTGTCACCCAAAATCCCCCCAGTTCTTGGACTACTGCCAACTTGAGGCCGGGTGGACATCCCAATGTCAATTGGGTGGGGCGCGTACTGCTCGGGGTCTTCATTCAAAATATTGAATGCGTCATAGGCTGGAGTGTCCTTTCCGGGCACTTTCCACACTTTCTCTCGCTGGATCGGCGCATTGACTTCGGCGGCCGCTGTTGGGGTCGCCATTTGAGCCTGCCGCGAAGCGTCATCCTCTGCCGCTGAGACAAAGGCTGGGGGCATAGGCTCTCCCGTCTTTTTGTTGAGCCAATTTCCATTCTTTTTCACGTACTGGTCACCCATGAGCGTGACCGAGGGTGTAGGCTCCGGAGCGACCGGAGCAGGAGCGGCATCTGCCTTTACCTTCCTGTTCGTCATTTTTGTGACATCAGCCAAGGCTGCCTGCTGGGCATCCGCGGTGAGGCTTGTGCCGTTTGGAATTGCAGATGGCGGTTTTTGGCGAGTCACCATGGACCGCGTAATCTTCGCAGGATGCACTCCCGCGGCCTGAAGAATGGCCTGACGTGCCGCCGCGCTATTCGGCCCGGACTGGTTCGAAAGGCCTTGAAAGTGATCTATAAACCCGCGATCCTTCGCCAGTACCGACCACCGCGACTGCGGGATGCCAGCCCTTGTCAGCGCGGCTGCTGCTGCATCGGTGAACGATCCGTCCGGATTGGTGACAGTAAAGGGATTGGGCCGTCCCGCCGGCTTACCCTTTGCCATGCGGACAGCCGCATTCACTCCGGTCCCCTCTCCCAGCTCCGTCATTGCGGCAGCAAGTCGTCCACCTTGCCCGACTCGAGACGCCGCCTTGAGTGCCTTTAGCACAAGCCCGACAGCGGGGATATAACCCAATGTCGTCGACACAGGGGCTTTTCGAAAATCTTCCGCCGCGTGCCCGGTAAAAAGCCTCACGTAGGGCTCAACCATCCCGTAAGCCGCGTGCCCGGCGGTCTCCACCGGCCTTTGCGCAGCGACAAAGGGAAGGTTTGGTATGCCGGTCGCCAAATTGTACAGGTCTGGGCCTGTATTGTAGGCGGCTGTCGCCATTCCCCCAAGGAAGCCCTGACCAGTATCCCCGTATTGCTTCATCGGGGCAAAGGGAACGTAGGGCGGCGGCTCTTGCTGCGGGCCGGCTCTGCGCTGCGCAGCCTCCTTTGCCCTGAGAGCCTTCAGGTAATCGCTCTCAGGGGGGTGATATGGCTGGTACTGGATCTTCTTGCGGCCACTATCCGGCATAAATTGTCTCCAGCACTTTAGGGGTTGAATTCAGGGTCTGGGCCTACTTTTGCATGCCCGTACTTGAACGAAACAAAGCCATTTTTGTGCTTGTACAGACCCTTTTGGTTTTTGGGCGGGGGGTTGTTAGGGTCAATCTCCGGAAGGTACTGCCCCCAGTACGACTTTTCGGGGGCCGTCATACCTTTCGCAAAGCCATCCTCATGGATCTGTGTCGAGATGTAATCACGCAAGTGATGGTCGTGCGTCCAGTCTGATGTAAACTTCCTCATTTGGCCAAACTGCTGGCCCCTCTTAGGTGCGTCGTTGTAATTTGTGGAAAAGTCATTGGTGTAGTCATGGGCATAACGCTCGAGAGCGCGCGACATGACTGTTACGTAATGCATATTGGCCGCCGTCGATGATCCCGGAGGGGGTGGAGGGATCATCGCGCCGACGTCAATGATTCCGCCGGTACGGTCCTTCAGGCTGTTGGCTTGGGCCCTTACCACGTCGAGTGCGGTCCTCGCGTCCCCAAGGGCCTTGGCTGTAGTGCCGGAAGTGACTCCATACGGAGCCAAGGCGTGACTCAGCTGGGCAACCGCCCCGTTCCCGTACTGGGACGGATCGACGGCCTTGATGGTGCTGAGGAGCCTGCCCGAAGCATTCGAGAACACATCGTGCTGTGCGTTTTCATTTTTGGATTGGTTCCAAAAGTTGGTCGCAGCATCACCATCGCTCTTTATCTGCATGGCCCTTTGGACTTCTTGGTTCTGCCACTGCCTTACTCTAGGGTCATCCCCAATTCCGGGTATTTGTGGCACAAATTGGTGACGATTCCACGCCGACAAATTCTCGACATCGCCGGGAAGTGGGGCCCCTTTGTTAATACGGAGCCGCATGAGGTCCGGGTCGGTCTCGGGGGTGTACCTCACGCCGGGAGTCCTTGGGGGCATCGGGAGTGACGCTGCCGGAGTGTCATAATTTTCGGAATGCAGCCAAGCGGGCCTTCCATCGCTGGGGGCGGCAGTCACCTTGGGGGGAAGTTGTGGCGCCGCGTGGACATGCTTGACTCGCACAGGATGGGAGGCATTCGTCGCGTCCTGCGCCGGGGGGTTGTCAAGGACTGAGCCTCCGGCAGAGGGTGTCCCGGGATTTTTTGGTGATGCCCCTGATGGTCCGGGACTGGTGAACCCAGAGATGCCCATAAGGGACTCTGCGGGGACCCCGGACATAGCAGAAACCCGTTGGGCGTGCTGCCCGAGGACGCGATTGTACTGATCCATGGTCATGCGGCCCTGAGAATCCTCCCCAAGGCCGGGATTGGGCATGCTGTCCACCATCATCGTCACGGGCTGTCCGTTGATGGTTTCTGTGACAGGGCGAAAACGTCCCGCGAAATTCTGCATAAGAGGGGCGACGATTCCAAGCTGCTCGAGGGTGAGCCTCTCCGGAGCCAGCGCCAAGTTCGCGCGACTGACGCCCAGATTACCCCTGCCGAGTTCTTGCGCCATTTCCAGCTGCCGCTTTTTCAGGCTGTATTCCTGCTGCTTTGCAGCGGTCCCAACTCCCGCCTGAAGGGCGCCGCCGAGGCTGCCCTTGTACCCAGCTCCCCCAGCCAAACCAGCAAGTCCCGCAAGCAAGGGGAGCCACGAGCTCGCCTCACCACGGCCAATGCCCTTGATAAAGTCTTGCTTTTGGGGTGCTGGGGCCTGCCCTGTGTCAAGGTAGGGGGCAACAATTCCGGACAGTTTTTCGGCGTATCCCCCACTCGGGGATGCTTGCGGGGCCGACTGAGATCCATATCCAGATGCCGCGTGCGCAAGGCTTCCTGTCTGGTCGACTTGCGTGGCGAGGAAATCCTCCGGACTCATGTTTCCGGGCGAGCTTCCCGGTCCTTGGGTCTGGACGTAATCATCATCCGAATTGTCGGAATTGTAGCTATCGCCAAGGCCGCCGGCATAATTGCCGTCTACGCCAAACCCTGCGGCATACCCCTTTCTTCCAGCCACGCCGCCGGTGGCATACCCGGCCTGTGCCCGAAGCTTAGATCCTGCAGGCCCGCTATCCCGGAACGCCGCCCACGTGCCGGAAAGGTCTCCGTGACGTTCCTTTGCCAGCTCTGAGGCCAGAGCATCCTGAACTTCTGGGGTGAATTGAGTCGAACGCCAATTATCCCCGTACAGTTTGTGAGCCAGATTTGCCAAGGTGTCTCGTGTGAACTGGTATGCCCCGACCGCGCCAGTCCCCTCGTTAGGAGCCAGACCGCGGACCTTTCCACGGGTTACCCCAATCAGTTTTTTCTGGAAATCCTGCACGTCCCCCATCGGCATTGAACTGAGAGGTCCCTGCGGATTAGCGTAAGGCGAAAGGCCCGTGCGAGGATTGGCGCCGTATACAACATCATACGGATTGGAGAATTTATCCGTCCCTTCCCCGTGCATGATGGTAGCCTTTAGCCCCCCAGCAAGGCCGTTGCCGGACGGTGCATTTGCCGTGACCGGCGCCGGGGCGGCAATGGACTGGGGCGCGCTGGGCTGCTGTGTCTGGGTCCCGTCTCCATTGTCTTTGTGAAGGGCATGCTGAAGCAGTTCGTGGATGAATTTTTCATCTTCATCGCCCGGCATAGAGCCATCGGCGGAGTCCACAAAGTCACCGACATCTCCGCCGCGCGCAAAGGCGCTGGACACAGTGCCGGCAGCCTGCAGGCCCATGCCAATCGGCTGCATGCCCGGGATCAGGTCGAGGATCGACCCGAGGCCCTTCATTACGCCCCCGGCCTCTTTGCCGGTGTCGGGCATGTTGGGCGTCTTCAGCTGCGACGCCTGAAGCTTTGCCGTGCTCTGGTCATTGGGGACATCGACCCCGCCGCTCGCTTCGCTGTACGGCAGGCTGCCGCCAATGTCGCGGTGGTAGCGGCCGGCCGCCAGCCCGCCCTGCGCGTGCCCCCGGGGGCCACCGCGCCAGCTCGGGGAGGCACCCTGCAGCAAGTCAGATACGTACGGGTCTGTGGATACGCCGTCCAGCTTGACCGGGGTCGGGGCTTCGGCAACGGGTGCGTCATTGGCCTGCGCCTCGGCTGGCTGAGCCTCGGCCGGCTGCGCCTCTCCCGGCCTGTGCTGTGCGACGTCAGCCCAGCTCTGGTCTGAGATTTGCTTGTCTTTGCGGGACATTGTACCGCTGTTCGGGGATTTATCGCCACTCCCCCGCGCCTGATCTTTGCTGCCGTAATTCCACAAATGCGCCGCATCGCCCATCTGGCCAATGCCGTTGGCAAGACCAACAATCTGGCTGGCTCCCTTCAGGGGGTCAGGCATTTCCATCGACAGTTTTGGAGCATTCAGCGTGCCACCACTTCCCCCGGATGACGGCACATTGATACCCGCGCCGCCGGTCACGCCAGTGCCGTGGGGCGACAGCAGGCCTCCGTACATTGCTTGATACGCGGCAGTGGGGTCGTACCCAATAAAGGGCGACTCGCCGTATCCGCCGATCAAGCCGCCGCCAGCGTAGCCCTCACCGAAGTGGCCCTCATGGACAACGCCGCCCTCGCTGTTGCCGGCCGTTCCGCCTCGGGCCAAAAGGTCGCCTCCGACGCCCTGTCCGAACATATTCGAAAGAATTTGCGATCCAGCAAGTGCATCCTGCAGCCATCCGGGAACATCAATTCCGGAACCGCTCTTGCTCTGATCATCCGGCGCCCCGCCGTCAGCAAAATGGCCGCGCCGCGCCGCGCCGGCCGTGGCTTTGGCGTAGTCGACGTTCTTGAAGCCGCCAGCGAGGCCGACGGCCCCGGGGTGCTTTTTCTCGACGTCCTGCGCCATGAGGCCGATTTGCGTCGTGTTGTCGCCATTGTACTTGTAGCTGTAGATCGGCTGGCCGTCGAAGGTCTTGCCGATTTCATGTACGTCGTGTTTCGCACGTCGGTCGGAGGTGATCGACGACCCGGTCGTGGTCGAGCCGGAGTTTGCGCCAATGCCTTCGGCAATGTTCGCCTGCTGCTGGAGCTGCTGGTACGGCAGCGACTGCTGCTGCTGGAATTGGTTGTACAGCGCAGTATCCAGTGCCTGCCCGTACTGCTGCTGGACCTGCCCGGCGGCCATCTGCGCCTGAGCACCCTGCAGGGCTGCCGTCTGCGCCCCCGCGCCCAGACCCGCCAGAGACTGGCCAGTCTGCTGCAGTGCCTGCCGGTTGGCTTGCTCGGCCGAAAGATTGACGCCCTGCTGCTGCTGGGCCGCGCCCAGTGCGGTGTTGAAGCCCTGATTGAGCAGGCCGCTGTAGATTTGCGCGTTGGCGAGGTTCTGCTGCTGATTGAGGTTCGCCGCGGCAATGCCCGCCCGGTCGCCGCCGAAGGCGCCCTGCTGGATCGCGTTGCCCAGCTGCCCAGACATCGCCTGCTGGTTATTCTGGTTGAGCAGGGCAGCCTCGCTGCCGACCACATCGCTCAGGTACGGGCTCATGAACTGCCCGATCTGCTGTCCGCCGATCTGCTGCGCGTTCACGTTCTGGCCGCCGGCCAGAGTGTAGCCAGTCGCCGCGCCGTAGTAGGGCTGGGCCTGCCCGGCCGCGGCGTTGGTGTTGGCGATGCCCGCGTTTTGCGTTGACGTCAGTGGGGAGACAAATTCACCGCCGTACTGCTGGAACGGAGTCTGGTCGATCTGGTTCGACCGAGCCGTAACCGCCTGATATTGCGCCAATACCTGTGGCGGAATACTGACGGTTTGCGTCGACTGTGAAGACTTGCCGCCCATTACTTACTTCTCCGTCACTGGTGTTCCCCGGTCTTCGCCCCGTAGAGGAAGAAGGCCCCGGCGGGCTCACCGAACTGGCGCCTGTACAGGCGGATTTTTGCCTCGGTGCGATGGTTTGACAGCACACCAATGATCAGCGGCATGCCGAGAGAGTCCGCCACCTTCTTCGAGAATTCACAGAGCTTGCGGGCCCGACCGCCCTTCGCGCTCCTGAACTCTGGCCGAACAAAGATGGCCTTCTCCTCGACTACCGGATTGTCCGAATACCACATTGTTCCGAGGCGGAGAAGTACCGCCGCCTCAATTGGTTCGCCCGGCTCACCAATAATCCCGACAATGCCGTGATCTTGATTGAGGGCGGGCCAGACATCCATAACCATCTTGACCGGATTTGCTACAAGGAAGGCGTTTTCTTCATGCCCCATGAGGGCGCA
>JGI26470J50227_1000932_pt1 | contig 11047 bp, 16 predicted proteins | sample FreactTroBogLake_FD_50227 | JGI IMG/M metagenome (IMG submission 50227) | reverse complement strand
ATGCTGTGTGGGATGTTATTGAAGAACACATAGAGAACAATGAATACGAAATGAGAAAGTGGTAGTGTCTAATAATTGGGTAGTAAAATTTGATGGTAAACAAATGCACATTACCGGTGCAACTAGTTTACCACGCAAGAAGAAGAAGTACCTCAGATCTATCTTTGATGCCCTAGGCAACAGGGCAACTGAGTTTGTTCTGCTCAACCCGAATTACACTAGCGAATTGGAAAAACAATGGGGAAGTATCAGCAACGCTTTAGCCAACGCCAAGAGCGAGAACTTGAAGCAGAATGGCCTCTCGCCCACAGAACAGTAGGTTCAGGCAATAAGTGGGAGAAGGGCGACCTCTCCACTGAAGAGCAGCACAACATATCATTTGTTGTAGAAGCCAAGGCTACCCAGGCTGCATCGTATAGCATCACCAAAAAAATATGGGATACCATCAAGGAGCATGCTAATAATCGTAGCTGGTTGGCTAGACCTATTTTGGCAATTAGGCTATATGGCCCTACTATCGAGAAGACCAGCTGGGGAGGGGAACGTGATAACACCCCGGAAGAACTCCCAGTAGAATTAGATCTTATATGTATGGACAAGAACGACTTTCTTGAGCTATACTATGATTACCTGCGTCTAAAGGAAAAGGAAAATGAGTAAGCATACTCTAGATTTGACGACTGAAGAACTAGACTATCTAGACAACTTTATTCATGAGCATGCTAACATCGAAGATTACTACGATGTAGGATCATTCAAGATCAGCATTTTCCAGAAGATCTGTGACCTTTGCGAGACTGTTCTTATGGAAGGTGAATCAGCATGAGCTTCCTTGAACGTACGCTAGCTGCGTACCAGAATGATGAACCTATTACGAAGTACATCGAAGAAGCCCTGATGAAGGGTGATGTCTTCCCTGAGGAATATCCCGTAAAGGTTTACAACAAAGAACGCAAGTTTGACAATATGTACCACCCATCCAGCGATGTTTCAGCTGGTGAGCTACAACTATACTATAAGTTCCACCCCAAGGAGAGATTACTATTACAAGAAGAACGCATAAGTCCGACTCTCGCAATGACGTTCCAGGTCGGTTCAGTCTTTCACTCAGTCATTCAGAATTTGCTAATCCATTTAGGGTTTACCTCGATGGACAAAGTCGAAGTGAAGTTCCGAAACGAAGAAAGAATGATCGCCGGAGCAGTCGACGTACTAGAGCTTACTACTCCGGATGGAGAGAAATTCTTAGTCGATATAAAGAGCACTAATCAGCTGCCTAAAGAAGCTAGCTATCAGTATGCTATGCAGCTACGCACGTACCAGGATAACTGCCCTGATGCACCAGATCGAATGGCACTTTTATTTATCCAAAAGGCTTATCCGCATAAGATAAAGACCATCGAGGTAAAGAAAGATCAAGATGAACTGGACAAACTCTACGACAAGTGGGCACGTGTTCGAGTGGCCATCGGTAAGTCCGATCCAACTGAGCTCAAGCCCTGTTGCAATGGCGGTACAGATGAGACTTTTCTTGGATGCCCTGCAAGGAAAATCTGCCATCTTTGGAATAAGCAATGAGCCCATGGTTTATGGTGCTCGATACGTTGATTATGACAATCGGGATGGTTCTAGTATCGAGGAACAAGTAGATGACCAACCCCAATAAAGCCAGGGGTAGCAAGTGGGAACTTGACGTAGCCAGATACTTTAACGAACGAGGCTACCCAGATGTAGAACGTCGTTATGGTGCTGGTGCTACCTTGGATAAGGGTGATATCAACGGTGTCAAAGATACTGTTGTTGAAGCTAAGAATTGGTCCAAGATTGTATTGTCCACCATCATGGACGAAGCACTTGTTGAACAAAAGAATGCTAAGAAACGTTTTGGCATTAGCGTAATCAAGCGTCGGAACAAGAACGTCAAAGATGCATACGTTGTGATGACGCTCGAACAATGGATTGATCTTTATTCATTCTTCGTAAACAATAAATCAGAATAGGCTTGTAAAAAGCTAAAAACCTTGTGTATAATATCATCTGAAACGATTGGATGATAGATGACTTTGAACAAGGGTATCAAGCGTGGCCTAGAAGGACTAACAGAGCCTGAGCTCGGTCCTAGCCACGATGATAAGTTCGGTGAGCTCCACGAATTTGCCGTACGTGCTTTCACTTGGAAAACTAAGCCAGAAGACTTGGCTATGTTGGAAACGATTGAGCATGTAGTCGATGAATTCATGAGAGATTATATCGATCCTGCTGAAGTTATCATCGCACGTTTCAACACTGATAAAAGTTTGAACGATGATGAAGCAGACAGACTGTTCCTCAACCTTCAAAGTGCTATCACTGCCATTGAAGAAGAGGTTACCAGGAGATATCTGAAGGCTCAGTATTCATATTACATGTTGGATGACAAGTATTGGAATGCATGGCGTAAGCCAACTGGCGGTACTCAGAAAGACCTAGAAGCAGTAGCTAAGCTAGAAACTCGCGAAGACAGACAGTTTTACTTTGTCCAATACGCAGCTTGGAGAATGATTAACGATAAGGTTCAAAGCCTCAAGGCTACCCAGCGTTATATTCAACAGCAGCTTTACCGAAGAATTTAATTTATGACAGAACCAACCCCAAAGAGAAAGAGTAGAAAGCAAGAGGTCATACCAGGCAAAATAACCTGGCAGATACTCGAGCGTCTTCTCAACAACTATTGGGAATGGTACGAAATTTATCGCACTACTGGTAACCCAGACCTTAAGTTAAATAACGGCGTGACTGTCAATATCTACGACATCCTGAAAGGAATAGACCGCCTTCCTCCTCGCCAGAAGCAAGCAGTCGTACTATCATGTTTGGAAAATCGAAAAGAAGTAGAAGTAGCGAAGATAATGGGCTTCACGAAGTGGTCATCCCAGGTTGGGATGTACAAACGGAAAGCACTGAAGACTCTGTGCGAGACGGTGTGGAAGTCAGAGAACGACTAGACCCGCAGGCAGTTTTTGATAATCTGCTGGAACAATACCAGGATAAGTTGCCAAAGAACTGGGATGATCTTAATCACAGCCAGCAGCTTGAATGGTTCGCGCACCGTATGCTATTGGATGATCGAGAAACTATCCGTATAGAACAAGGCAATGAGGCTGCCCGAGAAGGTGGCTTCCTAAGCGATTATCAATTGGAACGACGTAGACGTAGAGAGGTACACTCTAAGCTAGATAGCTGGGATGATGTGCCACCACGACAGGGTGTCTTCAGTAGAACCTATGTCGATAAGAATAATTTATTAACACCAGGTAACCCGGAGGAGAACAATGGACCGAAGAACGCGTGAGTACAAAGAACTAGTAAAGATGACGCCAACCACTCAGGAGTTGTTGAGTGAAGAAATTGATGGCGAACTCTATCTTTATAAGTCTTCCCCAAATTGCAAGATTTGCACAACCAGCGATGATCTCAAGAATATTATTGACTCGCTGCTGTTGTTCCCCAAGACCTATAAGGAAGTCCTGAGGGCCATCCAGCCGCTGCAGGATAAGCTAGGTATTGAGGGTAGCGATCGTATTAACTACGACAATATCCGTAATCACCAGAAGAATCACCTACCATTTGAGAAGCGCCTTGTCCGTGAAATCATAGAAAAGCGTGCGGCTGACAAGAATCGTAGCATTCTAGACGCTGGCGAACGTTTGCTCACTGCTGAGGCATTCTACGAGGTTATTGTTGCTAAGGGCTTTGAGGGTATCGCCCAGGGGTATGACAAGCCAACCCTAACCCAGACCATGTATGCCATGGAAATGCTATCTAAGCTGGAGAAGGAAGCTAAGGACGATTACCGCCCAGAAGAGCTCGTTAACCAGCTGGATATGATCCTTACGGCTATCCGTGAGGTTATCCCCGCTGAGATGAAAGAGATCCTTTTTGACAAGATTGAGGAGCTTCAGCTCGGTACAGCCGTGAAAAAGCCTAAGAAACTCAAGGGACCAAAAGTTATTGATGCCGAATATATCGATGATGACCTCATCGAAGACCTATAAAAACCCATAGTTTTATGTAAAAGATGTTGTAAAACGCTGCAGTTATTGTAGATACAGGGGTAATTAATGTCATTTCTTGATTTTAAAACATGGTTCAGAAAAGAGTGGCGTGACATTGCCCGCTACCCCTTGAAGCATAAGACATACAATGACGAATATGGCTGGATTGCAGACCCCAGCAGCCCAGACCCTAGAAGACGTGAAAGACTAATCGCCATCGATAAAGATAAAGAGTCATTAAGAAGAATGCTTGGTGACAATGATCGTCGCGGTGGTATGAGTGGTGGTGGAATCCCCTCCAGTGAGGAAGATTACCACGATTCTCCAATGATTATGATGCTCGAAAATGTTAATTTACCTTGGGAAGGTAAGGGGAGCAAGGCGTCAAGTAGCGCAGGCATGGAATGCTGCAGGTGTCAACAACTGATGAATCGTAGAGAATCAGAAATAGTTGAAGATCCTACCACAGAATCAGGGATTAACTATCAACACAAGAATGGCTCATGCGTTGGCTCTGAAAAGGTTAACGAGTTTGGCGGAAGACGCCGTGGTATTTAACAATGGTTGAAAACGAAGAAGAAATCAAGAAGATGCACGCTGATTACCAAGATAAGTATGAACATCTTGGCAATGCTGTTGTTATGTTGAACAACAATGCAAAACAAATCAAGGATCAAGATCAACGAGCTATAGCTACAAGAAAAGTTAAGGAAGCAGCATCATCTAGTTTATTTGGTTTATACGCTAACCTTGCAAAGAATTGTTCGTCTGTACTAAAGCTAGGCCAATCAGCATTCCCTTCATCGGAAGCTACGTATGATGGAAACCAGGGTAGATTCTCTATAACGAATAACCCAAGATTTACTTCGACATTAAATAAGTATTTCCCATCACTTTACAGGCTGGCATCTAGAAGCAGCGAAAAGACTGATGATGGTAAGACTACTGTTCCTTGCTTGACATCAGGTATTGATGCTCCAAGAGCAGTCCTCGAACTAAATAAAAATAAAAGATCACAAGATCTAGACAATGTTGTGCTTCCAAATTATAACCAGGAAGGTGCCGTTAGGTTCTGTCCAAACAAGGCATGTGAATCATGCGCCGATTGTTCGGGCCACAAGACAGAGCTTTTCAATGCTATCCAAGGTATTGCTAAAGCATCAAATGGTATGCGTAACCTACACATGAAAAATCTTATAACAGTTCTCGGTAGCTGGGCTGTACACATGGATCAACGCGGTGGTAATCGTGATACTCAAGATGACCCACGCTATATTAACCAACACGGGACTGGCTGCCACGCAAGACACGACATGCTAGGAACATTTATGAGACTAGTAGGAAGACGCCTGCATGATTCATACACCAAGGACTACAAAGAAACAAATGGTCTTGGCGGTGGAAGACACAGAGATTATTTTGGACCAGAGTACGGCGATGATGAGAGTGCATACTAATGAAACTTTTTGAATTGTTTAGACCAAGACAAGCTGCGGCTACAACTGAATCAGTCGACGTTGGTGATATCCCCACCCCTGACGCTTGCAATTGTGCTGATGTTTTCTTTGGTGACAAGGCTGCAGAGGTTAAGTCTGCTGTGAACGCTAAAGACCCAGATTCTTTGCGAGGGTATCACACGTCATTGGTAAATAAAATTGCTAACATATTGAGCGTCGGCAACGAAGAAAGACCTAAAGCTAGAAAAACATTCGAGCAAATGAGAAGAACCGAGCCTACTACCGATGAACAAGGTAAGGATTGGTGGCCACACGTTTTAATGCACTTGAGCGGTGCAGGAAAATCCCCTACAGATCTTGTCACACAGACTGAAACTACTGCTGATGGTGCTGGCACTCCTAGAAGTTTGGATAATACAGAATATGGTCCAGAAAGTTGCAATACATGTTCGTCATATCTTACTGAGTTGCAGGAACACGCTAATAGTTTTAAGCAATCTATGGGTAGCAAAATAGAAAAATTGCCAGAAGACCAGAAGCCATACGCTCAGATGAGTGTAAAGGGATTGTTTAAAAGAATGTGGGATTCTTGGACTAACAAGCAACCCATAAAAGATAATGATCACCCAATGGTTAAAAAAGGCAATGATCTTCTTAAAAAGTGGAATAAGCACACTGAGCAAGATCACGGCACATCGCTTGACCCCGGTGCATTCACTAGATACACAAAATTCCGTGATGCACCAGTTTCTGGAGAATCATTAGATAAGTTTTATAAACGTCTGCAGGGCCTGGCGCTTGGATGGTCGGTTGAAAGTAGACCAGACGTTCCTTTAATGAGCGACGAAACTCGAAAGCAAATTGAAGAAACGTATCCATTCCAAAATGTATACCAGAGCTTGGATGTTCCAGATATTGACTGGCTTGATGTTCAGGCAGGTAATGCTGTTGCCAAGGATATGCGTGAAAAAGGCGAGTTAAACGATTACACCCTTCCTTCTACGATTGAGCACGCTGTCCCGGATTACGCACCAGGAGCTTTGGAGGAAGCCCGCGCTAACCAAGTTGTTATGCGTGATAAATCAACGAGTAACGAATGGACTGCTATCCAATTCCCAAAGCCAATAGGTTATGAAGGTGCTACTCCAGGTTCTCCGTTGAGAGTAGTTGAAATTGAGAACTTGACTGGTTTGGGTAGAGGCACGAACTTCACTACTCAACGCAAAACTGTTCAAAGAATTCAAAATTATGACCCTTCTGAAGTTCAAAAAGAAAGATGGATGACTCGACCAGTTGAATACAGTACAGAACTTAAAGGTCGCCCAGAAATTAAGCAAACTTGGACTAATCACAAGCATGATGGTACATGTGATCATGAAAGCCACGCAGTCTCTTTGGATCCAACTGAAGAACAAACTGCATGCGATGGATGGCATGCAGATGACATGACCGATCTAACAAATATTCCACGTGAAGATGCATTTCTTTTCCAAAAGGCTGGTGTTAAGCCAGACCTTGCATTACATAAAGAAAATATAAGATCAATATCGCCTATTGCAGAGAATAAGCAAAAGGCATATGAAAATTACAACACATCATATAACCAAGCACTCGCAACAGCATACCCAGGTATGTCCAGGGATGAAGCCCTTGACTCTTTGTACGCTGAACACCAAGAAACAGTAAATAGATTAAACGCTCGTAGGGAACGTTTCCGTACAAGTTCAAAGAAAGAGGGCGACATGCCAACATTTAATTCAAGAAACGACAAGACAGCACACGTTGATCCTTCTGCAGTGGCACACGGCATTGCACATGGTGTTGGTTGGTTGATGGATAAGGGCAGACAATTGCTCCATGACATGAACAACCCCGTTACCCACTCAATGAGCAAGGGTGATCAAGCCACAGGTAATCAGATTCTTCAACAGGCAGAAGGCGCTGCTCACGCACACAATGGTCTTCTCCAAGATCGTTACATGAGTGAATACACTAACTACATGGACAGCCACTCACAACCGCACCTTAACCTAGTCGGTGCAGAGGCTGATGCTGCTGCTCTTGCTTCTCCATTTATTATTAAAAAGCACCTGGGTTCATTCAATGAACGTTTTGCCGCTGAGAAAAAGCCATGCCCAGACTGTGGAAAGTCATGCAAAGATAAGGTAGAATGCAAGCAGAATCAAGACGAGCGTCGTCGTCAAAACGCTGCTGAAAATTCATCATATTAATACGTTATAAGAAAGAAGACCATGGCTATTACAGATCCTAATCAAATTGGTGGTATCCGACCAGAGGATGTTAAGCAGACCCCTGAGCAAATTGCACAGGTTAATGCTTTTCTTGCTCAACAGAAGCGAGAAGAAGAAGAACTCGGCAAGGAAGCTCCCGTTGAATTGATGGAGAGTGAACTTATGGGTGTCTGGAAGCTCCTTCAGGAACTCCAGTACAAGTACGGCAACCGTAAGGGTAGCTTTGAGAACCTCTCTAGTCTACGTGCAGAAGCAGAAGAAAAGTTCCACTCTCTTGGATTCCAGGTAGTAGTCGACTGGGTTATGCCTGGTCTTATGCAAGCTAATGGTAAGGACGCTCCAGAGCCACCTACCATTACCATTGTAGGACGTACAAACGGCAGTGAATTCAACAACGAGCAGAACCGTTACGAAACTGGTGCAGGTGTTGCTGATGATTACTACAACGCTAAGCGTAAGGCACTTGGTATGGGCAATAAGAAGCTCATTCTTCCGGGACAATAAGTTATGAAGTGGGGCCCTTATTTTGCTAATACAACTAGAAAAACGTGGCCACTAAAAAATGCTGCCTATGCTGCACCAACACAGGGCCCAGGTTCTGAGCACCACGAAGCTATTCAATCTGCCATTGATAACCAGCACGAACTAGAATTAGTTTATCAAGGTAAGAAAGATCTGCTTGAGGGTACGCAACGTGTATTGATACCCATAGAAATGGGTCCAGCTACAGGTGCACCAGGTACCTCGATGTACGCATTCGACCTAGACGCTGGCATCCAAAAAGAATTTAGAACGGATAGAATCGTTAAAATTCTAGGGGCACGCCCACGTTCGGTTGAACCATCGACGCTACCAACGCTACCAACGCCATCAGATAGCGAGTTACCAACGCCATCAGAACCTAAATATCTTGAAAGAGCTGGTAAAACTCCTCAGGCACTTCTTTTAAACCCTAACAAAATTACGCCTTCTTACGATATAGTCAATAAATCTGGTGAGATTGAACCTACGCGAGAAGAATATGATGAACTACGCTCACTCGATGTAGACCCAATGACTCACGATAAAGCAACAGTTAGAAGATTACGCAATAAAGGTGTTTCACACGCTCAATTAAAGCAAGTAGCACAAGAGCACGCCATACCATATGAAGATTACGAAAATGCGTTAAAGACTACTGATGATCACACACAAGCTATTCAAGAAGCATTAACTTACAGAAGTAATGACAGAGAACAAATCACTAGAAACCAAGAGAGAATGCGGGTGCGCCCAGACTTCGGTGCTGATAGATTATTGAGCGATGATGATCATAAGAGAGCAGCAGGCGAGCTTTTCTTTCACCACCTTGGGCTAAGAAATGCTGCAGCATTCGCTAGCGATAATGATGATTCAAGCCCATATCGTGAGCGTCCAGGGCGTCGTCGTGCCAATGAATGGATACTTAGTGAGCTAAGCAAACTACAGCCAGCACTAAAAAAGAATATTGGTAGAAAAGACTTTGATGTAGCTGGATACCTCCAAGGAGACAGTTTGGCTAATCTTGCGACAGGTACGGAGAATAAAAACTATTTTGATAGAGTAAATAGTCTGTCTCGTCATCATAGTGTCTTATTGTCCAGAGCTACTGATCTTGCTGAACTTACAAGGCAACGTAGATCATTGAAAGCTTTGACTCATATAGGCAATGCAAGGTTCTACCCATACGACTATGCTCCTGACCTCTATGAGGAAGACTAATGTTTAATAGTAAATACGCTACAGCAGCACCGGATGGTAGATTTTTAGAAATACCAAAACTTATGGTTGCTTTTGACACAGAAACAACTGGTCTGTGGAAGCCGCCAACAAAGTGTACCGATGTAGGTTGCACCAATCCTGATCACATTAAAGCAGGTGGTTACCCTTCAAGAATGTGTACTGCTACTAGAGGTCTTGTTAGAACTAATGACACGGTTTTTTCTGGTGGAAAGGGTATAGCCAGAGATTTTAGCATCCATGAACCAGTAACTTATGGTTTCGCCGTTTTTAGAAATGGTAAATACTGCCCAGAAGAAGGTCAACGTTTTGTTGCAAACCCAGGCAGTCAATTGGGTAATAGAGCTTTAGAAATAATGACAGCAGATCCACAGAAAATAGCAAGCTCTGTTCACGGATGGGATGAGCATTCTTTGAAGTCTTCTTATGATGGTAAAACTGTTGGTATGGTGCAACATGGCGTAAGACCAAAAAATACATTGACCGGTCAAGCGATTGTGCCATACGATCCTGCTTTAGATAGAGAAACTGCAGCGCGTCGTGCAGTTGAAACATTGGCTGATTATCAAAGACAGGGAGCTGTTATTAATGGTGCAAATGTTTTAGGTTTTGACTTAGCTATGTTAGCCAACCGTTATCAAACAATGACTGGTTTAACGATGGAAGAATCTGGGTTTGACTTAGACAAGGCAGTTAGAGAAGGAAAAATCTTTGACGTTATAAAGCACCATCAAACTATGACTGGTGAAACTTTCAGACGCCCTTTGTCACTTCCCAATGTTTGGGCAAGGAGGTTCGATAGAAACCTACTAAGCGATCTCCCAAAGGCTACGCTATCACAACTTTACAATGTTGATCAAGGTAACCACTCTGCTGAAGAGGACGCGAGAGCATCCGGGCAGGTTGGCATCAGACAAATACTAACAAATCAGGGTAAATTTACCCCTTTTGAAACAGGACCACATTTAAGATGAGCTGGGATTTAAACTATATTATAGAGAGAACAATCAGCAAAACTGCATCAGTTGGTGCAAGTGGGCTAGATTACAGTCTATTCGGTCCATGCACGGGCAACAGCGACTGTCCAACGTGCAAGCATATCCAGTCAACCATGGATAATAACAAGGACGAAGAGACTGGTGCAATTATTGACAAAGATAATGATGCTATCCACAATCAAGCACTCGATTGGCACAAGAATCAAATACCTACGGTAGCAGAGGGACTACAACAATGAGAAAAGTATCCAGAGCAAGCGAGCAATCAACAGAACTAAACTATGTTACTGCAGGTAAAATGCCCGCGGCGCGCATCGAATCATTGTCATTTAACGCTGGCCCAGAGACTGACCGAGGCGGTCACGTCAGAATTCTAGGACCAGAGAGCGCAGCAACAGATCTCCCACCAATCGGTAGTGCTGAAGAGCATGAAGGTGATGAAGAATGATGTCGTTTAACGAACGTTACGCTAAAGAATTCTGGGACAAAAATGACCCAGACCATGGTGATCACGATAAGTTATCATCAGAACAAAAGGCAAAAGCAAA
>JGI26470J50227_1000931_pt1 | contig 11055 bp, 11 predicted proteins | sample FreactTroBogLake_FD_50227 | JGI IMG/M metagenome (IMG submission 50227) | reverse complement strand
TTGAGGACGGCTCCGGTGTCGGTCGTGGCTTGACCAGCGGTCAGCTTGCCGATCAGGGCCAGGTCGCCGCCAGCCACAACCGCGGCGATGTTCGGGATGTCGCTGCAGAAGAATTCGCCGGTATAGGCGACTTCGACACAGTGGCCGATCTCTTGGTTGAACTGGTCGATGATCATGCCGCGAGCGTTGGTCTGCACGTTCTTCATGAGCAGGTAGCGGGGAACCTGGGTGCCGTCGCTGTTCGCGTGAGCGTAGACGCCAGCGGTTCCGGTAGGGCCAGCCGAGCCAACAGTCGTGGTGGCGACGGAGGCCGAAGGAGTCGTACCGCCGGTCAGGGCGGATGTCGCGGTCAGCGTGGAGATGTTTCGATTGCCGTAATCACCCGAGAAGGTGATGACGTAAGAGGAACCAGCGGTCCCGGTGACGGAAGCCACCGAACTCGTGCCGAGCAAGGCTTGCAGGGCTGCGAGCAGGTTGGCGGTCGTGATGTTGTAAGCCAGGTTCCCGGTCGAAAGACCGTCAGTCGTGGTCAGCGTGAACGTGCCGCCGGTCGGGGAACCGGAGATTGTCACGGTCTGAACGGCGTTCCGGGTCACGATGTTTTGTTCGCCCAAGATCGTCCCGGCGGTCAGGTTCACCCCGCCCGGCAGACGGACACCCAAGGTACGAACGTCCTTGGGATACCGGGCCTGAAGCGTGTTGGTGTAAGTCAGCGTGGTCGTTGGTGCAACAGGCACGGTATGCCCTCACAAGGATGGTCGGATGTATGGGGGAAGCCGCCGGGCATCGCCAGCGGCAGCGGTGTTACTTCGCGTCGGCTCGCTTGAGGGCGAGTCGGCCAGTCGGCGAGTTCTGGGCAGCACGGCGAGCGAATTCGCTCATACCGGGAACGTCCGGCGTGTCGTCGGTCGGCGTGAAGTAGTGCGACACCGGGCGGGCCAGCAGTTCGGCACAGGCCACATCGAAAGCGGTTTGCCCGGCGTTGGGGCCAGAGGTGAACTGTTCCCGGCGGGCGAACGGCAGTCGCTTGAGGTCGCTCAGGATGTACTCGCGTGCGGCGGGCATCACCCGGCCTTCCTTGATCGCGCGGTCCACGACTTCGGTGGCTCGCGTGTCGCGGGCGTTGATTCGCTCTTGATTGAGTTCGGCTGCGAACTGGGCCGTCATCTGCACGGGCTTGATGGCTTCCTGGGTGGCCTTGGCAGCCTGTTCCAGTGCCCCGAATCGCTGTTCGCAAGAGGCCGCGAACGCCTTGAAGTAGCTCATGAAATCGCCGGTTGCCGTGGCACTCGGGTCCATACCGTCGTCGAAGAAATTCGACATGTTCGCGGAGTCGGTCGGCGTGGTGCCAGTCTTCTGGTCGGCGGGTCCGTCTCCCTTGAGTCCGGTGCTGCTCACGACCGGCGTGGGGAAGAACTGGACACCAACCGGATTCTCTTTGCCGAGTTCCGGCGGGGTCTTGGCTTCGGGAAGGGTCGAAGTTCCGGGGGGCATCGGGTCTTGGCTGGCGAACTTCTTCTTCATCGCGGCAGCGAATGAATCGCTGGTCATACTCTTGAGCAGTTGGGCCAGTTGCGGGTCGGGCATTTCGAGTAGGACGGGATCGCTGATATCGACACCGGCGGATTGCAGAGCTTTCAGCAGTTCGTCGCGGGGCATCATGGGGTCTACCTCAGAAAAGACCACCCGACGCTTGACGCGACGGGAAGGGGAATTCTTGTCGGCTGCGAACGTCGCAGCGGGCGGGGGCAATTGATCGACGCCGGGCCGTTCCTCACCGAGAAACGCCACGGCTTCCAGCACAGGTCCGGGAAGATTCACACTTGGATTTGCCGGGTCGGGATACTGGTCCCATTGCAGTTCCACCGAACCGTCGCAGTAGTTGCCGTTGTCAAAGGCTTGCTTCAGGTTGAACGCGACCGGCTCACCGGATTCCGAATCGGGGATCATCACTGTTTCGGGGATGCCATCGACATCGATCGCGAACCCACCATCCGGTGTTGGTCGGCAGTCGGTCACGAGTCCGACGTTCATGACTCCCAGGGATTGGGCGATTCGCTGCTGGGCGTTGTGGCCGAGCTTGGCTTTGACGCGGAGAGCGGGCGATTCACCAAGGCTGAGAGCCTGGAAGTTGCGGATCACATCGGAGCAATCCTGGGCTGTGTATAATTGCCCTTTGTGGAAGCCCGGCCGAAACACTTGCCAACCGACAATCCGAAACGTGTTCGGAGTCGTGCCGGGCTGTAGTGGTGGCGCGGGCGTCTTCATGACAGGCATCTTTGCGAGTGGGTTGCCTGAGTGAAAACCAATGTGTGATATGGGTTGCCTGAAACTAACTGAGGTGCATCACGTGAGCGAACAAGTTGCTGTTGATGATGGGGAACGGTTCGGAGTGCCACCAATACGAACTACGTTCCGTTATCTGGAAAAGGTGAAGCAGGAGATACAGGCACGGAATGGGGGCGTGTCGATATCGTGGGACGAACTGGAACAAAACCCAGACGTTCAAGCCGGGTTGCGGAAGGAGTTGGATAAACAGTCTGAGCAGGAACAAGAGTAGTCTGTGAGGTATAAGTTTTTAATACCTCACCAGAGCGGTTTGCTGAGGGTTAAAATTCGACTGGCTTGTTGGGATCGACCGACTTCCACCGAAGAACGCAACCACATTGTCCGGGAGCGGGGAAGCAGTGAACAACACCTTCTGAATCCAGAACCCGGTGAGTCGTCCCGCCGGGTCGCATGTAAACAGCCACCGGGTTTTCAATCCGGTGCTTGACCCCGCCAAACTCATACTCACGCCACTGTTCGACCCCGGAGAGTTCCGACCGCTTCAACTCTGACATTGGTAAACCTCTTGAGAGTTCTGGCCCATCGTTTTTTCGGGCCTGTTGGTCTTTTCGGTTCGTCGCCGAAAAGTGTCGGTACAGTATCCGTTCTGGATCGTGAAGGAGTGTTCCACGAATCTCTGGCCGGAACCGTGGCTTCGATGTGAAAACCGGCAGCAATCAAACTTGTGCCCGGTTCTTCTTCCAGTGTGTAAGTGATAACCTTTTCGTATCCCATCTCTCGCGCGATTCGCACACATTTTCCGTACAAGTGGCTGCATACATGCAATTCACTGACGCCATCCAAAACACACAGCCTTGTGATTTCGCAAGTGATACCATTTGCCAGCGGTCGAGCAACCGGAGTGGCAACAATGGCAACCCCAACAGTCTCACCTTTGACCGCCACACCAACCGCAAATAATCCGCCGTTTGGCGGTTTGCAATGCCTGTGGTGTCTTGCGACAAAAGCACAGGCGTATTTGATTGGGGTGGGCACAGATATCATTTCACAAGCAATATACCTCACCAGTTCGTTTCTAATTTGGCTCCGGCGGCTTTCAGTTCGTCCCACTCTGTCACGTGAATCGGTCGGAAGGTGCAACGGCAGTTGAAGACGCGAGGTCCACGAATCTCTGGGAACGGAACTGACGCCGGATAGTATTTACCAAACTTGGGTCTGTGGTCGTCTCCCTCACGACCGTCAAGAATTCCAAGGTATTCGATTGCTGGGAACTCATCTTGCATCTCCGGCGAAGCAATCTGTCTCGTGGCACCGGTGTTGAATGCGTCGATCACATTGGTGCGAAAACACATCTCCGCGTACTGCGGGTGCTTTGCTGTCACCCCGCACTGATCCAGCACATGCTGAACGACCTGTGCCCCATGAGCCTTGTCAGCAGAGTTCGGGTCCAGCCAATCAGTCCGCAAGTAATCCGCAATCGCGGTCTGCGCCTTGTCGAGTAAGGTTTTCTCTGTCGCCACGGCCAGCGTGAATGCGTGGCGCTCCATCAAGGGACCATAGACCGCCGGGTCGATGCCCAGCGTTGGCACGAGAGAGCGGAAGTATTCGACCACATCAACCGGAATTCCTGGGATCGCTGGTATGTCCGCCAGCACATCAGGAACGTCAGCAGCAAAAGTCTGTTTTCGCGAGCGGAACCGTTCCGCCTGGCGAACGATGCGGGCGCGACCCAACAGATCGGCGGAGATGATCGCCCGCAGAATCGCTTGCTGGAAGGCTTGGAGTTCGTTGTTCGTGAACAAGGGATTCGCCGACGGTCGCCCGCCAGTGATGTGAATCCTGCGTGTGACTGCCGAGCGGAGAACCGTCTCCATCGCCTCACGGCCCGCGTCTTGGGCGTCGGCAAGCAGGCGGGCCACGGTGCGACCGCTTGCGCCGGGCATCGCAAAGTCGCTGGGTGTCTCAGCCGAGAAAGGTCTCCCGGCTGGAACCGGGGCCTCCTTTGTCTTCAACGAACTTGAATGATCTAGTTGGCGCGACACATCCACAATCTTTGCAGTGCGAATCACCATCTGGCCTGCGCTCGGTCATCACGCTTCCCGAACCGCACTTCGGACAGTGGTAGCCGAAAGGCCTCGAAAAAAACCCAGAAAACGCTTTGCTGTCCGGTGACGGAGTTGCGGGCTTGAGTTGCGGAAGCGGATCGTCGAATGCCCCGAGACCCAGGCCCTGCATTCCCTGCGGAGTCGGTGCGGTCGCCATATCCTCGTTGTCTTGCGGCGGCTGGGTCTGGCTGATCTTGTACAGCCACTTCTTCGAGACCGGCATTCCGAAGTCGGTCACCAACCGTTTGGCAACGTCAAGCTGCTGCGTTGTTTCGCCCCAGTCCACACCGCCAAGCACAATCTTTGGGATACCGACATTGCGACCGAAGTTGACTCTCGTGAGTGGTGCCGCAATCTGCCGCGTGAGCGCCCGGCCAATCGCCTTGGCGATCAATCGCTCTTTCGGATCGGAGCCGGACGTTTTGGTAGTCCCGGCATCACCCCGCACCTCACCACCACCGCCGCCGGATTCGATGAACGGGAGGTAGGCTCCGCGAATGGTGAGGAAGATTTCCTCCCGGAGCTTGTCGATTTTCTTCTCGAATGCGTCAAACGAGGTCGCGGACGAGAGGTTCAGAATCTCAACCTCATCATCCTTGTCGTAAACGATGTAACCACCCGCTCGTGCGGCTGCGAGTGCCTGGGCAAGTTGCTGGCGTCGATCCTTGCTGCCGGTCTTCGCGGAGAGGAACGGCCCGCTGTAGACGTTGAGAGCGAAGTCCCAGAGTTTGTAGCAGTTCTCAATCAACACACAGGCACGATAGGCCGCGCGAACTTCGCTGACCCCGTGGGGATTACTGAACAGGTCCGCGTGAGTGAACAGGACCGTCTTGTCCGGCGAGTAGGTTGCAATCCCCCGCACGAGGTTGACCACGCCGATCACATTGCGATAGACATCGACCTTGAGACGAAGGTGGGTCGTGTCCTTGGAGGCAACATGTTTGAGACCCCACAGGCCGGTGTACTTGCGGTGATCTTCGACAGCCTGGAACACAAGGTCGCCGATGCTGTAGCCCATGAGCAGGGCTGGCTCAAGAGTCTGGCGAACCAGGCCATCCCAACCGTGTTCGGAGTTCTCCACGGTCCACTCAAGGAACTTGGCTGCTTCCTTGTCGCGGGGATCGTCCTCGTCATCCGGCAAGCACATCACATCCATGTCGGCCACGGAATTGACAAGGCCCGTGAGAGCGGATCGGAGGGCTGGTTCGGTGCGATGATAGCGGAGATAGTTCCGCCGCATCTCGTCGGTTTCGGCACCGTAGTTGTCGAGGTCGGTCGGACCGACGTAGGGGCGCGGCGCGGACTCCGAGCGGATTTGATCGCGGGTCGGTGCCGTGACCTGAGCCTGAATCGTCGCCGGGCTAACCGGATACGAATCTTGAGGGTTCCCGGCCCGAGAACGCCCGAAGACTTTGGAGATCAGGAATGAGAGCGGACTTAGCACAGGTGTCACCTTGGTCGCGGGGTTCCTGTGCTAGTTTGGCGACGGGGTTGCCTGAGTTAGAAAGTGTGGTCAGAGAAAAGAATGCGACTTGGCTGCATGACAACGTGCTGAACGGGTCGCACGGGTGGGGCAAATTCTCGGGTGTTGATGTAGGGTTCTAGGAGACTGCTGAGCATTTGATGGGCGGAATATCTCTGTATCATCGTGCTTGTGTCTTGGCTGGCGTAAGAAATCGCCAGTGCATTGACAGTCCGGTCGATGGCAAAAGTAGGGTCCAACATCAGTAATTGCAGTTTCTTGACCGGATGCACCTTGCAGATGTCTATTCCGTGGCGGTGAAAGACCCTCACATGGCATTCCAGATTCACAAGGAAGCCACGCTCGAAATTCACACCGTAGCCAATGCCCTCACTGTTTTCCGGCAGGGATGCCCACTGAAAGCCACGCAATTTCAGCAGTTCGCTTTCCCGGTTCATTAAGGCCTGTCGCTTTGCTTGGTCCATTGTTGGGCCGTTGCGGTGCAACTCCACCTGCAAGCGAATCAGTTCTGCCCGTTCTGGCTCTCCGCGTTCTTCCAGCCAGTCCGCCAGCACGAGCCGGGGGAGATCGTGGTCATCCTCACGCAATCGGCGGATGAAGGCGTGATATTCAGGATAGCAGTAGGGGGCAGGGATGTTCATTCGGGTTTAAGTTCCTTTGTGGCTCTCTTCGGTTGCCATTCGCCGCACCACAATCCAATAGCAGTGACCGGGAACGACCAATTAAGTTCGTTAAGACATCCTGAATGTTTGTCTTCTTCTTCGTTGTTCAAAAAAACAGGAGGCATCCTGTGACAAAATCCGCATTCATCACCACTCATCTGCATGCCGGTAACTCCTTCATCTAACTCCCAAAACCGACATGTTCCACACCTCTCTTCCACCACTGGCAATTCCTGTTTACTCACTGGTTTTATCCTGTCGTGCTGCGATCTGGGCCAGCCATTCAGCAGACGGTTTCGCTTGTTCGTTGGCTTCGCGGTTGACCATCAACTGAGTATACGCCTCGGTCTCGGCTTGCGTGGGCATCGGTTGGCCGGAGAGACGCAGGGCAAGATTCACGCGAGTATCGCCCTGTCCAAAAGTCGCAAACATGATCGGCGGTGTGCTTAGAAGTGGCTTGTCGAGCAAATCAACGATTGCCGGACTTATCTTCAATTCGATGGTATTGCCCACAATGTTGAACGATGTGGAGTCGTCGTGAGAGGGTGCCAACATCAACCGCTGACCGCTGGGCATCACATCACCCGCCGCCCAATGCGTGTAGTTGAGTGCCGACCTGGGCAAGTTCCGTTGTTCAAGGAAGGCATCGATCTCCGCCCATTCCTTCATCGCGGCGGCCAAAACGTCGGGGTGGATCGTGTACTCAATGACCATCGGCAATCCTCTGGAGGTGCCGACAGTATACGCAAGGCTGACGCAATTCCGGGGAAAACGGTAATGATGAGAAATTCTCATCTAGAGAGATATAAGGAAATAAATAAATATATTGGAATATTGTTTCTAATAGCACATTGGTGATTAATGGTGACGAATTGGTGCGCAACGGTGCGCAACGGTGCGCGATCAGTACCGGGGCCGGTTGATGCCGTAGTCAATCGGTGCATCGTAGAAATGCGGGTCGGGTTGCGATCCACCGTCCAAGTGAGTGCAGAGATACCTAAGCGCATCCATCCCATGGTCGTTATGCGAGATGGGTTCATCTTTTGGCTTGTCGGGATCGCTGGGCTTCCAGATGTAGCCGATCAGTTCCTCAAGGGTCGAAGTCGGTCGCCCGTTGTCGTCAAGCCCACGGTCGGCGGGATGGCAACGGGCGTCGGGCAGGAAGAAGATTCGGGGGCGGTCGTCGCCAGCGATATCGAACCGGGCCTGGGCAAACTGGATGCCGCCGTCGCGGTCGTTCTTCTCCGCTGGCGTGCATGTGACCCCGGCGTACTTCTCGAATGTCGCCACGCATTCTGGGTCGTGGTCTGTGATGACCGCTTCGGGGCGTGGTTCGGCTCCCGTGTCCATGAGTTCCCTGCACCATCGCGCGGCGGTCTCAACGCGGGTCTCGGTCTTGAAGTGCTCGCGGTAGAGGTACATTCGCCCGTCGCCATCCACGGCCCAGAACTGAATGACGAGCGGATCGCGGAAACCCCAGTCGATTGCCCAGAATCGCCGCCAGTGGTCGGGAGCCTTCCAACCGTGGGGCAGGTTGTGGACATTGGGCGAATAGTCGTAGATCAAGCCTTCTGCCGCAGACCACAGACCCAACCGGAAACGGTTTCGCCGTGCCCCGGACATACGGTCCAGCGTGTCAAGGTAGGCGCGACCGGCTTGCGTCCACTCTGCCTTGTTGCGGTCGTAGAAAGCCGGGTTGTCCTCGTGGCTTGAGGTGTAGAGCTTGAGTTTGCCCGCCGTGTGCCGCCGGTAAAGCCAGTGCGTTGGTGTGGTCGGGTTGCAGTCCATCATCAGTTGGGTGAACGTCATCCTACCGTTACGAAGAAGACGAAGCAGTGTTTCGTAAGCGGCCAAGGATATCCCCTCCTCGGTCGCCTCTTGGATGTAAACAAAGTCGTATTCAGCAGATAAGGTTTTGCCCGGATCATCCAAACCTGCAATCACAAACTCCGAACCGTTGGGGAACTGATAAGACTGCCGCACCCGGCGAAGAACTGGCCGTTTGATAAGAACCGGATGGTCTGGTCCAAGAACCTTTTCTTCCCACGTCACCAGACCGGATTGCGTCAAGCTGGTGCGAGTGCCACGGCAGAAGAGGCCGCGAGAGTTGGGATACTTTCCAAGTAGAGTCAGGCACTTCACAAGTAAAGCAATACTCTTGCCCGTTCCGGCAGGTCCAGCGAGCAAAATCTCAGGCTCGCGGCTGTTGTAGGCAGCCGCGTTCCCGCCGAAGAAGTTCATAGTTTGGCCGGGTCTGCGTCACCACCAACGACAAGGGGTTTGTGTGCTGTCTCGGCAACGATGGCAGCCCTTTCAATGTACCCGCGGGATTTTCCCTGAGTCTTGAGGAAGAAACACACCGCCCAAGATTCTCCCGCCAGGATCGCACGATAGAGGGCGCTCACCGCATGGTCGAGCATCCCCTCACGACAGTCTTGGGTCACCTTTTTGAGGGACGGTCTCTTGTCAATAAGTTCCTGAACCGATGATCTGTGGACGTTGAATTTCTTGGCGACACCCGCCACATTTCCCGAGAGTTCGACGAGTGCCGCCGCTACTAACTCCGGGTCTAGTTTGGGTTTACGTCCACCCTTTTTTTTAAGTGCGGGTTTCATTGGGTCTCCTCCCGAACGCAGGTCAAGCCCTCGGCCTCGGCTCGTTTCAGAATCACATCGGCGTACCGCGGTTCGATTTCACATCCGTAGCAAATCCGGCCCAGGCGATGCGAGGCGATCAGTGTTGTGCCTGAACCCAGGAAGCAGTCGTAGACGATTTCGTCTTTGATGCTGCTGTGTTCGATGGCCTGCTGGACCAGTTCCAGAGGCTTCATGGTGGGATGGTCTGGAGACTTTTGCGGGCGGTCGAAATTCCAGACCGTGGTTTGCTTGCGGTCGCCGTGGTACCTGTGCCCACCGTTGGGGAGCCACCCGTAGAAAATCGGCTCGTGCTGCCAGTGGTATGAGACACCCATCGGCGAAAATGTGCTGTTGTTTTTGACCCAGATAATCATCTGCCGTAAGATGCCCAAGTGCTTCATAGCACCGGCAAAAAGCAGATGTAGCGGCACCGCCGGGGCCGCTACATACCACGCTGCCCCGGCGGTGCAATACTTGGCAGCAATGCCGAAACAGGCCGCCAGCATCGCCGCAAGTTCTGGCTCGTCGAGCGAATCGTTCTGCAGGTTCTCCTCAATGCGATGGCAAAAAGCCATCGCATTGAGCATCTTGTTTTTGTCGCCAATGCTGACCCCGTAAGGTGGATCAGTCCACACCATCTCGGCGGTCTTGCCTGCCATCAGGCGTGTCACGTTTTCTTCGATGGTGCAGTCGCCGACGAGGAGCCTGTGCCGGTTTCCAATGTTCCACAAATCGCCGACCTGGGTTCGCGTTGGGCCTTTGTCTTCGGGCGTGGCGTCAAATTCATCTCCGCCGCCGCCGGGCGCGAGCTTGCCGCCGCCGAACACAGCACCCGCAGCCTTGGCGACCTCTTCCAGCATCTCGGTCACGGCAGCCGATTCAGTCTTCACATCACGGAGTAGTTCTTCGAGCTTGGCCTGGTCGGAGCCTGCCATTGAGCCGATTGGGTCAAAGGTCGCAAGTAGAGTCGCGGCCTCGGTTTCGTTGACATCAAGGATCAGGACGGGAATCTCTGTTCCTTTGCCTACTGTTTCGGCACGGAGGTGTCCGTCGATAAGTTGCAGAGTGCCGTCGGGGAGTTCACGAGCCAAGACTGCGCCCGCAAATCCAATTTCCGCCAAGATACCGCGCAAGGCGTCGGCCTGCTTCTTGGAGTGAGTTCGCCAGTTCTTCGGGTTGGGTGCGAGTTCGGAAGCCGGAACGCGACGGAACTCTTTGATGCGGTCGCGGATTTTCATGTTTTCATTGTTCGGGTCGGGTTGCCTGTCGGTCTCGGTTCAGGCAACCATCGCTTTACATTGCTGGTGATTGAAACGAAACACGGGCCAGGGATGCGACCCCCTGACCCGCTGATAGGTTGGCCCAGTCCCCACGACCGGCTTCCCCCGCAGAGATTATACCTCCGGGGAATTCGGTCATGTCCCTGCTGCCGCTGCCGCCCGCTCCACCGATCGTTGAGCCGCCGCCGCTGCGGTCTCGTGAGAGGCCGAGTCAGTATTTGTTCGTTCGGAGCGTGATAGGCAAGACGGGCATCTATGTCTGGCAGGCAAGGCCTTGGTTGCCGATGCCGGTGGGGAGCGTGAACCTGGGGCTGTACAAGGAGGAGCGCGCCGCGTGGGAGGCGGTGCGGGTGTGGCTCAAGGCGGGCGGTGATCCGTGCCGGGGATTGCCGCCGGGAAAGCTGCCGAAGTGGGTGCGACGTGAGGGGAATAAGTTCCGGGCCGTGCTGCGGACGCGGGGCGGGGATCGGCTGGTGCTGGCGGGTGAGTATGAGACCGCCGAGGCTGCACACTTGGCGGCCAAGGCGGAAGTGGAGCGGAGAATTGAGGCACGGCAGGCGAAGGTGGTTGCGCGACCGTGGGCCGAAACGGCGGTCAGGA
>JGI26470J50227_1000930_pt1 | contig 11071 bp, 10 predicted proteins | sample FreactTroBogLake_FD_50227 | JGI IMG/M metagenome (IMG submission 50227) | reverse complement strand
CCTCCTCGGCCGCCATGTGGTCCACTTCGCCGGGTTCAAGAACCACGTGGGACTCTACCCGACCCCCCACGGCATCGAGCCTTTCGAGTCCGAACTGGCCGCCTATCCCCGGGGAAAGGGATCCGTCCAGTTCCCCCACGACCGCCCCCTCCCCCTCGACCTGATCCTCCGCATCGCCCGGTACAGGCGCGATCAGACCCTGAAACAAGGACCGAAAAAATGAAGATCCGTCCCGCCGGGCTCTGCCTAGGCTTACTCCTGCTCTCCAGCCTCCCCTTGTCGGCCCAGTCGGCGCCGCTGGTCTTCCCCCTCCAGGGCTTTTCGATCGCCCCGCTGGAAGGTACGGCCGCCGCGGGAAACGTCCAGCCGCTGATCATGATGTTGCCGACGAGCCAGGGGTTCGCTCCCAACGTGAACGTGCAGATCCAGGCCTTCGATGGCACCATGATCGACTACGCGAACCTTTCCTTGGGGCAGTTCAAGGCGATGAAGATGAAGGTCCTCGACAAGGCACTCACCGAGAAATCGGTGTTCTTTGAATACACGGGGCCCTACGCCGCGGGCCACATGCACTGGTACGCCCGGGGTTTCCTCGGGGAAGGGAAGGTCTACCTGGTCACGGCCACGTGTCTGGAGTCACAGTGGAACCAGGACGGGGATGCGCTCCGGACCTGCGTCGACAGCTTCACCACCGAGGCCGGAAAATGAAGGCCCCCGCCGACCTGCGGATGGCGTTTTTCGACACCAAGCCCTACGACCGCCAGTCGTTTGAACGCCAGAACCAGGGTTTCGGCTTCCACCTGAAGTTTTTTCCCAGCCATTTGACCGAGGAAACCGTGGCGCTCTGCCAGGGCTACGACGCGGTCTGCGTCTTTGTGAACGACAGGGTGACCAAGGGCATCGTCGACAGCCTGGCCTCGATGAAGGTGCCGCTCCTGGCCCTCCGGAGCGCCGGGTACAACAACGTCGACCTCAAAGCCGCCGACGGGCGGATCAAGATCACCCGAGTTCCCTCGTACTCTCCCCACGGGGTGGCCGAACACGCAGTGGCGTTGATGCTGACCCTGAACCGCAAGACCCACCGCGCGTACTACCGCACCCGGGACAACAATTTCAGCCTCCACGGGCTGGTCGGTTTCGATATGAACGGCAAAACCGCCGGCATCGTCGGCACGGGCCAGATCGGCCGCATCGTCTGCGAAATCCTGAAGGGGTTTGGCATGAAGGTCATCGCCCACGACCCCTACGCCTCGAAGGAGTGGGCCGCCGAAAAAGGCGTCGAACTGGTCGAACTGGGAGCCTTGTACGAGCGCTCCGACATCATCAGTCTCCACTGCCCCCTGACCGCCCAAAACATCCACATGATCAACCGGGGGACGATCGAGCTGATGAAGCCCGATGTGATGATCATCAATACCGGTCGCGGAAAACTGATCCGGTCGGAAGACCTCCTCGAGGCGCTCAGGAACGAAAGGGTCGGCAGCGCGGGGCTGGACGTCTACGAGGAGGAGGCCGATTACTTCTTCGAGGACTATTCCAGCGCCATCATGAAGGACGACGTGCTGGCTCGGCTGATCAGCTTTCCCAACGTGCTGGTGACCAGCCATCAGGCGTTCTTCACCGTCGAGGCGCTGGCGAACATCGCCACGACGACCCTGGAGAACGTCCGCAGCTTCTTCTACGACGGAAAGGTGCTCAACGAAGTGTGTGCGAACCCCGGAAAGGACGGGAGTTGCGCGGAATAAGGCCGGATTGGGCTCCGGTCGTTGTTCCTGGGGGCCCATCCGTGGTTTATGGAGGGCCTATGGAAGTTCGACCCGCCACCTCTGAAGACCTTTCTGCCCTCCAAGCGCTCGCCCAAGAGGCCTGGGGTTTCACCTACCGCAACATCTATTCGGCCGCGTCCATCTACGAGTTCATCGAGGAAGTCTACACCCAGGAATTCCACAACCGCCTTCTCGACCGGGTGGCCGAAGGAACCCACTTCCTCGACGTGCTGGTCATCGACGGCGCCGTCTCGGGAATCGCCTCGGTCGACCTCAACGACCGGGGCGCCCACCTGACCCGGCTCTACCTGAGGCCCAACCTCATCGGCCAAGGCCACGGTTCGAGGCTGTTGTCCTGCGCCGAGGGGCGGGTCAGATCGGTCCGCATGGCGTCCCTTGACCTTCTGGTCCACAAGGAAAACCGTCTCGGGATCGATTTCTACGAACGCAAGGGGTTCAACCGGTTCGCCGGCATCGATGACGAACCCGAAGGCGAGCTCGGGTACAGGAAGTCGCTGGGATGAAGCCGAAAGGCCGGGCTAGAACCACCGAGCCCTGAAGAACCGTTTCTCTTGGTTCCGATCGCAGGGGACTCCCGTATCGAGGGCCCATCCGATCCGCCCTGAAAACGGTACGGCTCCGGCGGCCCAGGCCGACTCCCAGGCCGCGGCCAACCCGAGGGCCATGGCCTCGTAGCGTTCGATCAACTGGTCCAAGGTGGCGCGGTTGGGACTGCCGGTCACCGGATCGATCCACTCCAGAGTCCCTTCGAAGGCTGGGTGAAGGGCCGGTCCCCCCCGGTAGAACGCCGCGGCGTGGTCGGTGGTTCGGGCCAGCAAGGCGGCCACCGGATGCGAAAAGAGGCGCTGTAGCCGCCCGTGGGCACCCATCCAGGCCAGGGAATCCGCCCCCGAAAAGGTCGCATGAATCTTCACCAGTTCTTTTTTCCCTTGGCGGATCAGCGTGGCGAAGGTTCGAACCGGTGGAGGACCCCAGAGCGCATCGCAGTGAAGGTCGAGGGCGGTTTCGCACGCCTGGTGCCGGGCCATCCAGCGCAGCCTCAGTTCGGGGGTCGGTGCCCCGGCGTCGCCGGTCCAACAAAACACCAGAGGGTGGAGGGTGGCATCGGCGGCCAGATGGGACAAGGCTCCCAGACCAAACGCGAACCCCTGGGCCCCCAGTTCGTCGCGACGGGCGGCCAAGGCGCGGAACGGCGCGAAGCTGTCGTGACCCTCGGCGCCATGGAGCCTCTCGGCGGCCTGCTTCGCGGCGGCGTCGTCCCTGACGTAGGAGGCGCTGTCGTGGCTGACCGCACCGGCGAGAAAGAACTCGTCGAAGGCCACCACGGCGTCGGCCAGAGGCCCCGGTTCGAGCCGATCAGCGATCCGACGGGCCAGATGCCAATGGCAGTGTTCCTTAGGCACGGATTCCCCTCATGCTTCCCCCTGGGCCGCAATTTTACACCCGAATCAAGACCATCGGAACGACGAATCGCCAAAATCGTTTTCCTCAATAATTAACCCCACTGAACTCTTGACATTGCTGAGTAGGTTTGTCATATATAGTTTATCCTGATTCATCCGAGGTTTTCATGCGCTTCGCTCTCGCTTCCACCCTCCCTTTCGTGGCTCTGTCCCTGCTGATCTCCTGTGCCCCCACGCCCCCCCCTCCCCCGTCGCACGCGCCGGTTCAGGTCGATCCTGCGGTGATCGAAACCTACAGAACCTGGGTCGGTACCCAGGCTGATCTTTTTCTTACCCGGACCGAAGCGTTCGTTTCGGCCGTGATGGCGGGGAACCGGGACCTGGCCCAGGCGCTCTACGCCGACGCCCGCACCCCCTACGAGCGGATCGAGCCCATCGCCGAAGCCCTGGGCGACCTGGACCACCACCTGGACGCCAGGGAAGGGGACGTCCCCGCCGCCGAATGGCGAGGCTACCACAAGCTGGAGAAGCTCCTCTGGTCCTCCGCCGATTTGAAGGAAGGAGCCTCCGTGGCGCAAACTTTGCTCGCCGACGCGAGGCTTTTACGGGCCCGGATCGAGACGGCGCAGATCACCGTCCCCGGTTTGGTCACCGGCGCGGTCGAACTTCTCAACGAAGTCAGCACGAGCAAGGCCACCGGCGAGGAAGACCGCTATTCCCACACCGACCTTTGGGACTTCCAAGCGAACCTCGAGGGATCCGAGCAGATCTGGAACGTACTGGCACCCTCGGTGAGGACCGCCGACGTGGCGCTGGGCAGAACCATCGACGCCAGGTTCTCCTACCTCCACGGTCTGCTGGAGGTTCACCGCAAGGGCGATGGCTTCCGACCGTACAACCAGGTGTTGCCCAAGGAAGTCAAAATGCTCTCGGCCGCCGTCGACGCCCTCGCCGAACCGTTGGCCCAGATGGGCCGGCTCCTCCCGGAGTGACGAAATGACCAAAAAAACCAAGTGGAGCCTCTTCGCCCTGGGCCTCGTGGTCGCTGCCGTGACTTGCCTGGGAGTCCTGGCAGGAATCAAACCCGACAGGGAACCGTTCCGCGGCGTCCACCAAGCCGGGATCGCCACCGCTCCTCAAAAGTTCGCCTTCGTGGTGGCCTTCGACGTCACCACGAACGCCGAAGGGATCAAGGCCCTTTTGAAACTCTGGACCAGGGCCAGCGAGTCGCTCACCCAGGGAACACCCCTCGAGGCGGTGAGCCAGGGCGCGGTTCCCTCGGCTGACACCGGCGAAGTCCTGGGGTACAAACCTTCCCGGTTGACGCTGACCTTTGGGGTAGGCCCCTCGTTGTTCGACGGCCGGTTTGGCCTCACCTCGCGTCCCGAAGCTCTGGCACCTCTTCCCGCCTTTCCGGGGGACAGGCTCGACCCGACCATCAGCGACGGCGACCTCGTGGTCCAGGCGGCGGCGGACGACCTCCAAACGGCCTACCACGCGGTGCACACGCTGACCCGCCTGGCCCAGGGCAGAGCCGTCGCCCGTTGGGTACAGCAGGGTTTTCAACCCGGTCTAGAAGTCAACCCCCAAGGGCCCGGGCGAAACCTCGAAGGCTTCCTCGACGGCATCGTGAATCCCGACGTGACCAAGCCGACCGACCTGGACAAGGTGGTTTGGGTAGACCAGGGTCCGTCTTGGATGCAGGGTGGCGCCTACCTGGTCGTCCGCAGGATTCGGATGTTCGTGGAAACCTGGGACCGTTCGTCCCTGGGTGACCAAGAGAAGACCATCGGCAGGGACAGAGCCACCGGCCATGAACTGCCCACCCTCGCCGAGGACAGCCATGTCCGCGTGGCCCGGGGCGCGGGAGTCGAGAAGATTTTGCGCCGTCCGTTCAGCTACGTGAACGGCCTGGACGGCCGCACGGGCCAATGGGATTCGGGACTGCTGTTCCTCGCGTGGATGAAAGATCCGGTGAGGCAATACGTTCCCATGCAGGCCAGGATCTCGACCATGGACGGTCTCAACGAGTACATCCGGCCCGTGGGAAGCGCCGTGTTTGCGGTGTTCCCGGGAGTCTCCGCCGGGTCGTATCTGGGAGCCGGCTTGTTCCCGGACGCGTCCGCCGTCTCACGGATCGAAGCGCTCCAAGCCCAACTGGGGGCCCTCTACCCCGCCCTGGCCCGGGAAGACTGGGCCACCCTTCGGACCGGAGCCGCCGACTTCGTTGCCCAGTACGAAGGGGACAAGGATCTGGCCGCAGGCCGCGCCTCGAACCTGGACCACCTGACGGAGGCGTGGTCTACGGCTCTGGCGTCGGAACACCCTGGGGCCCCGGTCCGGGCCGCTCAAAGCGCCCTGGCGAGGGCCCTGGACCAATGGCGGCAGGCCGAGGCTCCGAAGGTTGCCGGGGGTGTTCTGGGTCTGTCAGGGTTGAAGACGAGGCTTGCCGAGGTGGGCATCGCTTTGACAACGAACCAGCCCTCGAAAGCCAAAGACTCCCTGGTCGCGTTCCAGCGGGAGTGGCTCGCTCAGGAATCCCTGGTGCGAAACCTCGACTCGGGGGTCTACTCGCGCGTCGAGATGCAGACAGGGGCCCTCCGCCGGGCCCTGGAAACCGCCCCCCCGGGACCTTCGGCGATGGTGGCTTTCCACGACATGGATCAGGCCTTGACCGCGTTGCGGGCCCCGGCTGCGTTCACCGCGTGGGACGCGGGATTCCTGCTTTTCCGAGAAGGGCTCGAGGCCTTGCTGGTCCTGGCCGCTCTTCTGGCCTTCCTGGGACGGACCAACCAGAACCACCGTCCCTGGGTCTGGTCGGGCGCCGGCGCCGGCCTGGCCGCCAGCATCGCCGTCGCCGCGGTGGTCTCGCTGGTCATGACCGGCTGGAGTGCCTCGGCTCCCAATTTTGTGGAGGGCCTGACCGGTCTGGCCGCTGTCGCGCTGATGCTCACCGTCGGCGCCTGGTTCCACAGCAAGGCATCGGTAAAGAATTGGAACCTCTGGTGGAAGGGGAAAATCGGCCAAGCGGAGAACCCGTGGGCCTTGGCGTCGCTTGCCTTCCTGGCGGTCCTTCGGGAAGGCGCCGAAACCGTGGTCTTTTTTTGGGGTCTGGCCGCGTCCCTTCCCCCCGTCGATCTGTTGATCGGGGGAGCCGGAGCCCTGGCCGTCCTGACTGTCCTGGGCGTTCTGATGATTGGTTTCTCGAAGCGGCTTCCGCTCCAATGGTTTTTCCCCCTGGCGACGGCCTTGATCTACTTCCTGGCCGTGAAGATCCTGGGACAGAGCCTGGGATCCCTCGAAGCCGCCGGCTGGTTGTCGGCCACGCCGCTCGGGTTTGCGGGGCCGCTCGACGCAGTCGGATTCCTTCCCACCTGGGAGACGGCGGTCCCCCAAGTCTTGCTCGCTCTGACCCTGGGCGCACTGATGGTCCGCACCCTCGCGAAAAAACGTTCGCCATGATTAACCCCACTGAACTCTTGACATTCCTGAGTTCTTTTGTCGTATACTCATAGGCATAAGGACGGGGTGATCACGATGGATGGTGCGGTGGTGTATTCGGCCTGGGATGCCGGTTTCTTGTTGTTTCGGGAGGGGCTCGAGGCCCTCTTGGTGATCGCGGCCCTCGTGGCCTTCTTGAATCGGGCAGGCCAGCAGAGCAAGACTCCGTGGGTTTGGGCCGGCGCGGCGTTGGGTTTGGCCGCCAGTGTCGGGATCGCGGCCTTGGTTTCTACCTTCGTCGCGGCGTTGACGGGGGAGTTCACGGTTCACGCGGTGGAGGCGGTATCGGGTCTGGTCGCGGTGATTCTGATGCTTTCCGTAGGGGTGTGGCTCCATGGAAAAGCCATGATCCGCGACTGGAATGTGTATATGAAAGAAAAAATGGCGTCTATCACCGCCCAGGGAAGCCTCTTTTCCCTGGCGCTGCTGGCGTTCCTGGCCGTGTTGCGGGAAGGGGGCGAAACCGTAGTCTTCTTCTGGGGACTGGCCGCCGGCCTCAAACCCCAGGATTTCCTGGTCGGCGTGGCCGGAGCCTTGATCGTCCTCGCGGTCCTGGGGGTGTTGGTCATCGGGTTTTCCAAGCGGTTGCCGCTCAAGTGGTTCTTCCCCGCGGCCACCGCGCTGATCTACTTCCTCGCCGTGAAGATCTTTGGCCAGAGCCTCCACGCCCTGCAGGAGACCGGCTGGTTGCCGGCGACTCCCTGGAACGGCCTGCCGGAAATCGATTGGATCGGTCTTTCGGCGACCTTCGAAGCCGCGTTGCCCCAAATGGTCCTCGCCCTGATCCTGGCGGTGGCGGTGGTCGTTCCGCTGGCAAGGCGAAAAAGAGCCTAGGCGTTCGCCACCGACAGAATCATCCCGGCCCCCAGGCATTCGTCCCCGGAATAGAACACCGAGAATTGGCCCGGGGCGATGCCGGGGTCGCCCTCGTCGAGGCGAACCGCCAACCGGGATTCCGCCTCCCTGGCCTCGATCCGGCAACCCAGAAGCTCGGGCCCGTGGCGGAGCTTGCAGGTGAGCGCCTCGTCGGCCCGGGGCGGCCTGTGGATCCAGGTCAGTTCGCCGACGACGAAGTCCCGGCGATTCTGCTGCTGTCGGTGTTCGAGGTGGCTGACGAAGACGGTGTTCGCGTCGATGTCCTTATCCACCACGAACCAGGGGCCGTTCCCCAAGCCCAGACCGCTGCGCTGGCCGATGGTGTGGAACCAAAACCCCTTGTGGACACCCAGCTTCTTGCCCGTCTCGCGGTCGACAATGGCCCCGGGCTTCTCCCCGAGGTAGTGCTGGACGAAGTCGTTGTACTTGATCTTGCCGAGAAAACAGATCCCCTGGCTGTCCTTCCGGGCCTGGTTCGCCAAGTTGTACCGGTGGGCCAACTCCCTGACGTTGTTCTTGAAGAATCCGCCGATGGGAAACTCGATCTTCGCCACCTGAGCCTGGCTCAAATGGCTGAGGAAGTACGTCTGGTCTTTGACGTGGTCGGGGGACCGCAGAAGCCGCACCGCCGCTTCGTCGGCCCTGTCGACGACGCCGTAGTGGCCGCTGGCCACCCGGTCGACCTCGTCTCCCACCTTGTCGTAGAACGCGCCGAACTTCACCCGCTGGTTGCAAAAGATGTCGGGGGACGGGGTGTGCCCCACCCGAAGTTCCTGGAGGGCGTACTCGACGACCCGTTCGTAGTACTCGGCCTGGAGAGAGACGACCTTCAGCGGCACCCCAGCCGCGTCGCAGACGGCCCGGGCGTAGCCTAGGTCTTCCTCCCAGGGACAGTCTCCCAGGTAGCTCAACTCGTCCTCGAGCCAAATCTTGAGGTAATACGCTGTGATGTCGGTGCGGCCCTGGCCCAGAAGTTCGTACAGGGCCACCGAGCTGTCGACTCCCCCGGAAAGCAGGACGGCGGTCTTCATGGCGGCAGAATAGCAAAAAAGGCCGCGGTGGGGAAGAATCTCACCTCACGGGGTGACCGTGATCACGCAGGTGTCGGTCTTGAGACCGTCCTGGGTCGTCACGGTGACGGTGGTCGCACCCGCCGAAACCCCGGTGACCAGGCCCGTGGCACTCACCGTGGCCGTCCCCGGTACGCTGGAAGTCCAGGTCACCGTTTGGTACGTCGCGTTGGAGGGGGCCACCGTCGCCGTCAACTGCTGGGTGGCACCATTTTGGATGGTCGCGGTTTTCGGACTGACCGTGACTGCCGTGACGTTGTACACCAGCGACGGGGTCGAGTTGTTGCCGAAAAGTTTCGACGTATCGCACGCCGCCAAGCTCATTCCCAGCGCGAGGACGAGAAGGACCAAGACGAAATCGCTCCGCTTCATGATGTCTCCTTGAAACCTTGAGGACAGTCTACCAAAGCGAGGGAACTCTGCCCAGAAAAAACCACGTCTTTTCGTCCTGTTTCTTTTTGCCCTTGAGAATCGTCCTGCGGTAAACGATCGTTTACAGGCATGGAGTCCCCTCCCTTCACGATTCCGGGTTTGCTTCTCTTCGAAGCCAGCCAAAACGGCGCCAGTTTCCATTCGGTGGTATTTGACGATGCGGGCGCCCCGGTGGATTACACCTTCGACGCGGTCAACCCGGCGTTCGAGACGCTGACGGGATTGAAGAAGGCCAACGTGCTGGGAAGAACGGCCCGGGAGGTCTTTCCCGTCACCGACCAGAGCTTCTTCGAAAGGGTGTTCCGGACGGCTCTGACCGGCGAGAGCAACACCCACGAGTACTGGTCGGTGCCCCTGGGCCGTCGGATCCGCATGAACATTTTTCAGCACAAACCCCATGGTTTCGGCACGACGTTCATCGATTTGGCTCAAGAGGCCACCCCGGCCGAAAAGGACCATATGGACGAGGCGCGGTACCGGACGTTCTTCGAACTTCCCAACGCCGTCAAACTCATCATCGACACCGAATCCCACTTCATCCTCGAGGCCAACCAGAAGGCCGAGGAATTCTACGGCTGGTCCCGGGACGAGCTGAAGCACATGCGCATCGACCAGCTCAACACCATGAGAGCCGAAGATGTCTCCGCGGTCATCCATCAAGTCAAGACCGATCAGGGAACCCGGTTCGAAATGCGTCACAGGCTCAGAAACGGCGAGCTCAGGGAGGTGCTGGTCTACACCACCCACGGCCCTTGGGGCCAGGGAATGGCCAACTACGCCATCATCCACGATGTGACCGAGACCAAACGGATGGAGAGGCGGAGCTTGCAGACCGAACGCTTGAAGGCCGTCGGAGAACTGACGGCCTCGCTGTACCACGAGTTTGGAAATCTGCTGGGCATCCTGTTCACGCAAATCCAGCTGATGGAGATTGAGATTCCTCCTGGCGCCGTCAAAGACCGGCTTCAGGCCAAGATCGGCCACCAGTTCGACCGGGCGAGGAAACTGATTGAAAGCGTGAAGCGGTTTTCCAAGGACCAGGGGATCGAGATGGAGGCGACCCGGCTCAGCCCCTTGCTGGAGGACCTCGTCGAAATCGAGTTGCCAACCTGTCGGCTCGCCGGCATCCAGGTCACGTTCGTCCCTTCCGAGGACGACAGCGTGCAGGTCGATGCGGCGCTGATCCAGCAGGTCTTCCTCAACCTCTTCAAGAATGCGATCGAAGCCTTGGCCTCCACCCCTTCGCCGCAGATCTCCATCGTGGTCCTGAACCAAGAATCCGAAATCGTTGTCCGGTTCGCCAACAACGGCCCCGCCATCCCCCCCCAGGATCAGGCGAGGCTTTTTACCCCCTTCTTCTCGACCAAGCGCGGTACGGCGGGGGGAGGAACCGGTCTGGGCCTCTCGTTCAGCTGGAACATCATCCACAACCACGGCGGCTCGTTGTTCCTCGAAGACGGGCCGGGAACCGCGTTCCAGATCCGGCTTCCCCACGTCTGAAACCCTGGTCTCCCCAACCTCCGCCTTTACCGAACCCAGGGGGAATGGTTATAATGTTCTCATGCCCCTTCCTCCCGTCGGCCTTCATGACTTGGCTTTGGCCCTTCCCCGGAACCGCATCGACCTGGCCACCCTGGCCGCCCGGAGGATCGCCGAGGATCCATCCTTGGAAAAGCACCTCGCCCGGGCGCTGGCCACCACCGGTCAGAAGACCATGCGCTTTCCCGGTGTGACCGAGGATACCGTCACCCTAGCGGCCGAGGCGTTGCGCACGGTCCTGGACGCCCGGTCCGACTTCGACCCGACGACGTTGAGGTTCCTGGCCCTGGGCACCGAAACCGCCGTCGACATGAGCAAGGCGGGTTCTTCCTACGTCTTGGGCCTCCTCCAGAAGGCGGGGTACGCCTTGCCGACGAGCCTGGCGTCCTTCCAGGTACAACAGGCCTGCGTGGGCGGAACCCTCGCCCTGCTCACCATCGCCGCCTCGCTCCAGGCGGCCGGC
>JGI26470J50227_1000929_pt1 | contig 11078 bp, 11 predicted proteins | sample FreactTroBogLake_FD_50227 | JGI IMG/M metagenome (IMG submission 50227) | reverse complement strand
ACTGCGCAGTTCCTAGTGCTATTTTCATTGAGATATAGACATGAGCTAAGCTTACTCAAGCCATGGTTCCAGAACAGATAATTTGATCAATTACCATCAATTTTATACTTATTCTGAGCGATCCAGGTACGCAGTTCATCTACCCCCATCCACTCCGAATTATTATTAGAAGAATAGATAAATTCTGGGCCAACTTGGCGACCCTCATTAATTCGTAAAGGGTCTAAACTCCAATCATGAATAGCGGGCAAAATTTTGTAGTAGTCTGAGTACTCATAGGTATAAGGTGCGTCTTCAAAACTAATCATTTGCTCATGCAGCTTTTCACCAGGGCGTATTCCTATAACTTTCTGATGCGCTCCAGATGCTACAGCAAGAGCAATATCAGTCACCTTCATTGAGGGAATTTTCTTTACATAGATTTCCCCGCCAACCATATCTTCAAATGCATGCCATACAAGCTCAACACCCTGCTCTAGGGTGATCATAAATCGAGTCATGCGCGAATCTGTAATTGGCAAGATACCGCTTGGCGCCCGACTTATAAAAAAGGGGATAACTGAACCTCGCGACCCCATAACATTGCCATAACGCACCACAGCGAAGCGAGTATTCTGAGAGCCGCTATAAGAGTTTCCAGCAATAAATAGCTTATCTGACGCTAACTTAGTAGCGCCATACAGATTGGCTGGACTGCTTGCTTTATCAGTTGAGAGAGCAACGACGCGTTTTACCCCTTGATCAATGCAGGCATCGATCAAGTTCATGGCGCCAATTATGTTGGTTTTGACGCATTCAAAGGGATTATATTCTGCAGTCGGCACAATCTTAGTTGCAGCAGCATGCACAACGAAGTCTATGCCCTTAAGTGCTCGCGATAAACGATCCTTGTCGCGCACATCACCAATAAAAAAGCGAACGCGCTCGTCACCTCCATATATCTTTGCCATCTCCCATTGCTTAATCTCATCACGGGAATAGATGACCAACCGCTGTGGGTTGTACTTTTCAAGCGTCATAGGTATAAAAGTATGACCAAACGATCCAGTACCACCAGTTATAAGTATTGATTTATTAGCAAGCATGATATTGAAGGTATAAATTTATTTAAATATTAAGAGAGATAAGTATTGGGTTTGTGAGCCAAAAAAATATAATGCTTGGCACAAGTAACATCAAGCAACTTGAAATCAAAATATCCTACATCATCAACTACGAAACCAGCATTAGACAGACAAGCAATAGCCTCGCTTTGATTTGAAAAGCGATAATATTCGCGATCCCAATTCAAACGCCCCCTAGCTGAAACCTGCACCAAACCGCAGTCTGAAAACGGCTTAACCCCAAACTCTGTAAAAAGATAATTATCTTCTGACATAATTGTTACAACGAGCTTTCCCCCTGGAAGTAGAACACGGAAAAATTCTTGTATAACTTTTTGAATAAGATCTCGCGACGGAAGAAAATTGAGGACCTGATTGGAGATAACCACTGAAAAATAATCGGCAGCAAACGGCAAACTCCAATTGCCCTGCTGAACGTAAGTTAAACTCTGCGGCTCAATAAACCTAGCAATATCTGGATTGAGTACAACCCCCTCTAGTTCAACGCCATGAACATCAAACCCTTCATCCTGGAAATAACCCAACAAAATACCATTCCCAAATCCATGATCCAATAACCTGCCCGTGGAATCATTCAGAAATCTTTGACGTATACGAATGATATGCTCATATACCGCTACTGGATGGCGTTTTGGACTTATTATTAGAGACATATAAGTATCATCTCACAACAACCACAAAATATGCTGCGCAATCAGCTGAGAAGTGTCTAAAAAATTCTCCGATAGCTTATTTTGCGGCGCATTGCGAATCTTATTGACAGCGCGCTTTAGGCTGCTTTCAAACTGTTGGTATTCGGTTGAATCTATTATAAATTCTGGTGGCGATATATTCACAACATAATCATCTACTTCTGCATGATGACTGCAGCTAATTACCGGAACATTCAAAATCAAAGCCTCGCAACGCAAAGATGAATCCATGGCCGCTACCAAGTGGGTGCTTATAAGATCATCATAAGACGATGTCAGAGACGAGTCAGTCAGAATAATGAGGGGACTATTTAAAATTCGCCCATCAATAGCATTGCAGGTGCCAGAATTTGATTTTGGTGAACGTCGAAAATTTCTATTTCTATAAGCCACTCGAATACCTGGATTTTCAACGCTAAATCTTGCTAGATTCTCAATAATGCGCAAGTATTCATCATATCGCGGATGCCCTTCAGTGAGTATTTGTTCAAAAAAAACTACATCATATCGATTAGGCACAGAAAGCAACTTCTGTTTTTTTAAAAAATTAGATAGGCGCATGGATCCTACTTCCATCTTATTTTTACAAACCATACCAAGGAATTGATTATTTCTATCCTGCAACCACCCAAAATAGGTGTCGCAATGGATATAGCAGTTATAGTGTGCACCCACCTCAACCCTGCCGCCATTTTGAATTAATAGAAGTTGTTCAACGGCTTTACTTTTATACACATGATAGCGCAGTGGACTATAACCATTATCATTCGCACTGATTAATGCTTTAATTTTTAGACCCTCAACAGCCGAAAGGTGTTGAGCTAGTTCATTTATGAGGCGCAACACTAAATCAATAATAGAAATGCCCTGAGCTTTCTCCAGTACTCGATATTGACGATATTTGAAGAAATGTGCTTTTAATACTTGCCATGCGGCATTTCTTGTAATGAAACGGGGAGGGCGAATTAGAATTTTCGAGAAAGATGAAGCGTTAGCTATCTCGAAAATTCTTGAAAATGGTGATATGGCTGCTTTATCCACATTTGGAAGCCTGTCAACTATTTCGGAGTAAAAGTCATTGGCTGCAGTGTCCCAGTAATCAAATAAAACATCACATCTAAAGGGCTTATAACTCTTGCCAATCATGACAAATATCAGCAGATAGAGCATTGCTGCATAGAACCTGAAAAAACTAAATAGCGCTAAGTCAAAACCATTTAACCAACTAGACGGCAATCCCCGTAACAATGCGCCAATCAGACGTTGCTTGATAGTACAAGCAGTTATTTCTTTTGGAATTCCATGCTCAAGATAAAAAACATGCTCAAGATGAGAAAAGGCTATTGTGTGCTTGTTATAAAGCGCATCCGCATCAAAAAATGCTTTAGGCATTTATAGCGCCAGCGCCTCAAACCACAATTTCCAAAAACTTTAGATCTACAAGCAATTTAAGTCCGTTTGTTAATCGCCTAGTCCCATCTGCCATATCAACCGTCCAAGTACGCACTGGATTTTCTTGGGGCGACAGGGCGAAAGGCATGCTAAAGTCGACAAAACGGTGGGAGGTAACACGACCGCCGAGCCACTGCCCTACAGTCCGGTAAGAATAAATATTCCACCCAGCACCCCAGCCATCCCAGGTGACATCTACGCCCACTCGTCGGTGTTTAACCATTACATCAACATCAATTTCATTGAATTGATGAAATACATAAATAACGCCGCCTGGGCGCACGCTCGCAATCAATCGCTCAAGCGCATCCCTGGCTTCTTTTTCATCAAAAATACCAATCACACCAATACACAAAGCAATATCGTAAAGTGGCACCCTTAAATTAGGAAGGCTACTAATATCACCAACAATGAACTCGGATTTTGGTAATTTGTCTTTAGCGATATCAATTAGCTCACTCGAAATATCAATCCCCGTGAACGTAAAACCTTTAAAGCATTCCCCCAGGTAGCTGATTAAAGCTCCTGTTGCGCATCCCACGTCAAGGACACGCGATGTAGGACTCAACAAATCGCCATCAACTTTTTGCGAAATAAGTTTAGCAAGTTCTTTGAAATTTTCTTTTACATAGGTGTGGTGATCTGTCTTAGTATAAGTATCAAACCCCCTGTATTGAGCTGGAACATTGCTTTTCATGTGAACTTCCCTAATGTTAGTTGATGTTGTTATTCAGATATTCGCAAATATCCTGAGAGGAGTTAAAAAAATTTTTAAAATACTCTACAGCTTTATCTTTAAAATAATATCGCCGTGACTCTAGCATAGACATACTAAGCACTCCATTCAGGTCTGATGCATTTTTAACTTCAGCAGCCAACCCCAAATATACTAGTGGATTTTGCTCTAGCCCAACGTTTTCTTTGAAATAGGCCATGATTTCATGGTCAATTAGTATAAACACAAATGCAGCTAGAGGCTTCCTGGAAACTGCATTCAACATAGCTGCGTCTAGGCTGGTATTTGAGTAGCAACTAAGAAGTATATCGGCCCCGCAGATAGTGGCTTCGATTTCAGCACTTGTATCTTGCCTAATCGGCAAATTTACCCTATCAAAACAATCTTTTATTTCTTTCCAGGAAGAAGAATTTTCCAAAGGGTGTAGCCTATATATTACATGGGCATTCGGCAAACTTGCCGCAACTGAATGCGCTACTAATTCTATAGTACGTCGATATCCAGCCAAATGCCAAAGTGGCTGACCAATAAATGTAACAACTTGATCTAACGAGGTTAGCGACATCTTATCTCGATAAGATATACGTAACTGCTCAGCTGGTATTTCCTTAAACTCTTGATGCCTTGGAGAGCCAGTCACAACAATTCTACTTTTTGGCGCTCGACTGGCCGTAAGTTGAGCCGCAAATTCATCCAATACAAAGTACGTTTTAGGGTAGAATCCAAAGCCTGGATTAACGTCACCCCAATAATCTTGCATGGCAAACGTCGGAGTATCTGAGGAGCAAGCCAAGAGGGCCTCGTCCAAGCCGCAATTTAGGCCAGATGATAGTCCAACCAGTATGCCATCGGGCTTAAGGGTTTCGACAAAATCTTTGGCTGCTTGAATCAAATGAGTGGCACCTTTCTTATCCATAGGCGATATGCGAGGATGACTAAAGGGTATAGGAATAAGTCCCTGGTTGCAAAAAATACTTAGGGCAGGGCCTCCAGCAAGCAGAATTACCTCTAGCAACTCTAGCTCTAGTAGTTTACGGGCAATGACGCCGAGCTGAAGCGCTGCACCAGGGTCATGCGCTGAGATTAGTAATCGCCTTTGGCGATGCGACTTACTTAACAAAGAATCCATCTTCTATCTGCTTCAATAGGGATGACTTGCTGCGAGCATTATTATAGAGTGAGAAGAATTTTTTCCATTCACTAGGTAGCACTTCTTCTCCTTTGGCAGTCAATTCAGCCAAAGTGGCTAGTGCTCGCACCGCCAGAAATATTAAACATTTCTCCAAAGGAAACAGTAAAAAATTTTTACGCTGCACAGCATCACTATAGCCACCAAGAAAAGCTCTACCCAAATGAATCACATCAGACTGATTCATGGGGGTCATTAGGACGAAACGTTCTAATATCAGAGCAATATCAAGATCAATTGGAGCCCAAGAAATTGATGAATCTTCAAAATCTAAAAAAACCGGCGCTGCTCCCGTCAGGGGAAACAGAACATTTCCAATAACAAGATCTCCATGTAATATTTGGGCGCTTTTGCTGGCACCAAACTCTTTCAACAAAACTAATTCTCGTCGAAATATATCGCATAATAAGTCTGACTTAGGGAGACCCTTCTGCTCCAAAGCAAGCACTTTTTTTATACGAAGAAGCAACGCTTTCATCCTCAGGTTAGATGAATTCCGAACCAACTCTGGCTTAGGATATTGCGCAAGGGAGAGGTGGAGATTAGCCACGCTACGACCCAATATACTTAAGTCCGAAAAATCAGTTCGGGCAAATCTATACTCAAGAAAATCGTATCCAAAAATTGTGAGATTACCAGCTACAGCAATTGGGAAGCCAGTTCGCATGCAGCAAGCTGGCACACCACATCTAGATACCCAGCGGGCATAATTATCCGAATCAATCTGTCGAGCTACATGATCTCTTGAGACCACTTTGATAAATATATTCTCTCGATTTTCGGTTACATAAAGATAGTATCCGGGAGACATGTCAATTGCTCCCTTTCTCTTTAGGAGTCGCCCTTTTGCTAACGCGCTAAGTGCAGATGCAATGACATCAAATTCGGATGGCTCATCAAAAATAGGTGGCTCGGGATTAAGAGCCGAAAATGCTGGCACCCTAGGTAGGAAGTGGGTTGACATCTTGCCAGCTGATAATTTGAGAACTGCCAATTTGACTGGCGGCACGCCAGCCTTTTACTAACTCCCAATGCTCTACCGGGATGCCCTTTGCTGGAAAGGCAAATCCAACATTATCAAGGGTAAATACATCGCCGCATGCAATATCTTTCTTAGCAATTAAGCCCATACGGTATGGATGCTTTTTTGAATCTCGACTCAAATTTTCACGCATACTACTACCCAGAGCAATTTTGATACGATGCATTTTTTGCAATGTCAGGGCAAATTTAGAAATAGGCAAGGCATGAAAAACATCTTGGTCATCCCCCATTTCATCCGGGACAATTCCTTTTTCGACGGAGTGGGCCCCCAATGCAACAGCTGCATACAACATTTCATCTCCAACATGGTGATCAGACAAACCCACTGGACAGCCAAAGATCTGTCTTAATCCAGCAATCATGCGTAGGTTATGGTTTGTCAGACTAGAAGGTGGTGCTTCCGGACTATGTTGAATCATGATGCCTACAGCTTTTGCTTCACGCGCCCACTGCACTGCTCGAGCAATTTCCTCAAGCGTAGACTTACCAGTATCTATTATCAATGGCAGACCCAATCTAGCGGCGCACTCAATTAAAGGACGATGAACGATATTGGATGATGCGATTTTTAGTGCGCTCGCTCCAATATCGCGGGCAAATTCAGCGCCTTTAAAGTCGTACACTGATAGCAAAAATCCCATACCCAGGCTTTTACAGAATGTAAAAAGTGTCTCGTAAGCATCCAAAGAAACTACCTTGCGCTCTATTAACGAACGATTTCGCTCACTCTTTTGATGGCCGTCTAAACCTAAATATAATTCCTCCGTATCATCATCTAAAGCAATGGAGGGATCATGCAGAATCTCACCCTTAACCAAAGGTGAGCCGGAAGAATGCAATTGCATAATCATTTTTTTAGCCAAAGTCATGTCTTGATTAAAAAATGTGCCTATATCTGGAAAGAATAATGGAGGGCTGTTGTCATCAACAGGGTGGCCATTAATTTCGAATTTTGTCATTGTGATAGTGTTTCTAGAAAAGGGTTTAGGCATGCTTGGGCGACTAGCCAATCAAAATCTGTATCAATATCCAAACTCTCAATAGGAGACTCAATAATTAAAGGCGTCATATTCTCACCATAGAATGAGCGGTTATTTTTAATGTGGTCAGCAGTTGCAAGGTAAAATGAGCCGTTCACAACGTAGGCTGGCGGCAAATCTTGTGATCGGGTATTTAGACCATCTTTTGCCATAGGCACTAACTTGTTATGGTCCAGCGAGAAGCACCACATTGGGTGCGAACTGGCTGAGGAAATTGCAATAACAGGATTAAAGCTGTTTTGAACATAAAGGTCTACACCTCGCTTAATGGTATCTCTCGTGCGAAATGGTGAAGTAGGTTGCAATAACATCACACCATCAACTTGCCCATAAACAGATTCATACCATGTCAATGCGTGTAGAGCTACATCTATGGACGACGTAGAGTCGGTTGATAATTCATATGGCCGTAACCATGGAGCCATGGCACCTGCTTTGAGAGCAATCTGCCTTATAACTTCATCATCAGTAGAAACCACGACATCTGAAATAAAATCAAGGCCCTTGCAAACATCTACGCTCCAATTAATTAACGGCTTATCGCCCAATAAACGAATGTTTTTTCCAGGCAATCGTTTAGACCCCCCGCGAGCCGGTATTAATGTCATTATCTTCATAATTTTAGAAAATTATTGAGAATACGAAGCCCTGTTTTCCCACTTTTTTCAGGGTGAAATTGACAACCCAATATTCGTTTACAACCAATAACCCCAGGGATTTGTGTCCCACCATAGTTGGTGGTAGCCAATAGGTGGGCTTGATCACGCAGCGCCACCATATAGGAATGTATAAAGTAGACATAATCCTCTTCATCAAGACCTTGCAATATGTTGGGTAATGCCACATTATGGCCAGCAGATTTGATTAATGGACTCCATCCAACATGAGGGATTTTATGCAATTCACCACTTGGGCTTATAGCTGGAATCGGGACCACTCGCCCCGAAATTAAGCCCAGTCCATTCGTTAACCCAAACTCTTCACTCTCGTCCAAAAGCATTTGCATGCCAAGACAAATTCCGAGTATCGGCGTGTCTTTTGCCGCCACGTCTTTAATTACACTGACTAGACCTCGACGATCCAACTCCTTCATGCCGTTATGAAATGCACCCACCCCCGGAAGAACTAAGCGCTTGGCACCCCTTATTAGCTCAGGGTCACTCGTTTGGATTACCTTAGCTCCGCAATACTCCAAGGCTCTTTGCACACTAAGCAGATTTCCCATGCCGTAGTCAACCAAAATGACCGGCGCCTCATTCATATTTTCGCACCCTTATATCGGAAGCTAAAGCAAACGCTCTTATATCTTTAACACTGGTTCGCTTATAGTGAAGCATATCAGCCATCGCTACAGCTGTGATTCCACCATCATTAACGGCATGCAGTAAGTCAACATGCTTGCCCATGCCTCCGCTAGCGATTACTGGTAATGAGACTGCATCAGTGACAGCACGAAGTAAAGGCACATCAAAACCGCGTCGAGTTCCCTCTCGGTCAATCGAGGTTAAAAGAATTTCTCCAGCACCCAAGTCTGCCACTTGTTTTGCCCATTCAACAACATCTAAACCGCTTCTTTGACGACCATTCTCAGTGTAAACCTCCCATTTGCGCGGTGCCACTTCTTTTGCCTCAATCGACACTACTAGACACTGACTGCCAAAGCGTTCAGCGACTTCTCTTAGCAATCCTGGGTTAGCCACTCCAGCAGTATTAATAGCTACTTTGTCTGCGCCACACCTAAGCATTCTCGTGACATCATCGACGGAACGAATGCCACCTCCAACGGTTATGGGAATGAAAATGCTTTCAACCGTATCACGAATAATTTCATCTAAACTGTTTCGGCCATATAGACTTGCCACACTGTCCATATAAATCAGTTCATCAGCCCCCTGTTGATAGTATGCTAATGCATGATCTTTAGGCGAACCAATAATTCGTAACCCCTCTAGGTGAATCCCCTTAATAAGATTGGGGCCCTTGATGTCTAACCTAGGAATAAGTCGAACTGTATGCATAGTAGAGGTTGCTCATTCCCAAATTGGGTGTCGCAGATACCATTGACCTTGATCGTACTTCCAAATATGAGGTGAACGATGCTTATCAATCACTGCAGTAAAACAATCCTCGGTTATGCCGATGTACTCCAAAAACTCAGTGAAGTATTTTTTTGGAAATTCCTGGTCAAATTTTTTGACTAATTGCACGCCCTCTTCTCTGGTAATTTTCCCATTTCTAATTTCTTGCGCCGCATCGTAAGTTGCACGCCCAATTCCGAATTTTACTAAGGTAGTGTAGTAATGAAACATGTCAATTCGATCATCGATACTGCTATACTTTGAATACGTACCTTCTGTTCGCTCGGTATTTGATTGAAATCCAGTATTTTCAACTGCATAGTAATAACACTCTTGTGGATCCCACTTAAGATAGTAGCCTAAATAGTGAACTTCAATATCTTTCCGCCGGAGCTTCTCAACATTCGGCGGAATATATGGCGTAAAGTCATTTAAATTAAAGCAACCCTCTGCTAGATAGTCACTAATTTTTTTACCCCCCAGAACAATATCGAAAGGGTTGCCGCTGGAAAAAAATTTCTCATCCATAGTAGGCTTGAAATTTTCATTCACATTATTCCCATACTCCGCTTGATTTTCCCCGTACATAACTAAAGGGACATTAAATCTTTCAGCCATCAACGGTCCAATTATTCTCTGACCAACTATAAAGGGTTGAAATGGATGCAGTAAATTTAGAAATGCTTGACGCGTCAGTTCGCGATGTAGCTTACCATTTGGCGTAAAGAGCAAGTTATCTAGTCCACCGACATGTATCCAGTTCTCAAAATTCTTCCAGCCAATGTCAGTGTACTTATGAGGCGCCCAGGTAACAGTCAGAGGATTCATTCCATATTTATACTTGAGGATGTGTGAGGTAAATGCACTGTCTTTGCCACCACTACCCGGCACGATGACATCATAACCGCCATCTTTTTTTCGATGCTTATCCAATAGATCCACTAACTGCTCTTCGCGACGCTTCCAATCAATCCCTTTGTCTTTGACGCCATGATAGTTGCACGCATCACATATCCCGTTTTCATCAAAGCCAATAGTTTCTTGAGATGCATTTTGCGTTTTTTTATATTCAACAGTCGAACTTGGTCGTTGATTCGATATCACACAACACTTGCAATACCGCACTGATTTTGGCAACCCATAGAGAACCTCCAAATCAGACTTATTGGGAGCGTATAACGTGTAATCAATTTGTGAAAAGGAGGGATTCATAGACATAAATTTAGAAATTTAAAGACTGTGCATGCTCAAAGTCGTTGGGCCTTCCAATATCAAGCCAAGGCTCATGCATTGGATAGACTATCGCGCGTTGACCAACATCTTTCACCAAAGAGAATAAGGTGGGCATGTCGCAATAATCATTTTTAGGCAACAACTGAAGCACTGCGGGATTTAAAGCATAAACCCCAGCGTTAATTCGACTCTTAACAATGGGTTTTTCTTCGAATGACACTATATCAATACCATCGGCATGTACCACCCCAAAAGGATTTTGCCATTCGTGCTCCCTAACAGCCATAGTAGCTTGAGCATCACTACTCATATGGAAGTCAAGCAACTTCCCATAATCAATATCAGTTAGCACATCACCATTAGTGACAATAAATGGGCACGTAAGGGACTCGCTTAACAAACTTAAAGCGCCAGCTGTACCCATTGGCATAACCTCTTCAACATAGCTAATAGAAACACCGAGGCGGGAGCCATCCCCAAAATAATCTTT
>JGI26470J50227_1000928_pt1 | contig 11081 bp, 11 predicted proteins | sample FreactTroBogLake_FD_50227 | JGI IMG/M metagenome (IMG submission 50227) | reverse complement strand
AACAAGAATATCGAATTGAACTTGACTTCGTTGATGGCGAACTCACTATCAAAAATGCTGCCACAAGTTTAATTGAGTATGTTGAACAGCATCTCAGTGGATTCAACATCAACAACTTGCCAAAACTGATCGATCAGTCAAGTGTGCTTGGCTACACGGTAAACGCAGATATTGCCCAAGCGTGGCTCACTGAACACGGTCACGCTGTAGACTGCATTGCTCGTAACCGAGAACTCAAAGTAGACCTCACAGCACATCACTTTGCAGACACAGTGTTGCCCACCGTGCTCAAGTATGCGGCTGCGACTGACAGATATCCCATTGTGTTCTATGAACCCGATCTGAGTAGCAGAGTTCAACAAATGTTAAACGCAGCAGTGGGTGCAGAAAATGTGTTTGTAACAAAACGCAATAGTAAAAACGATATCCCGCAAGATGTTAAATATATACACACCGCAACACCAATCAAAGATATCAAAATACCCTTACTAGTAAGTGCGGCGGGTATGATGTTCGGCGGTGATAAGAGCATAATGATGCAAAACGCAGACAAGGCCATCTACTTAGCCGCTGACGTTTATACAAGTAAGAAAGATCATAAGGTCCCCGATTTTGAAAGCCAACCTAATAATTCGTGATGAGTGTAATGTAAAAATAGAGGGATTAGAACTATCGACCAGAAAGAAACTGGTTGATAGATTTAAATACGAAATCCCAGGAGCCAGATTTACCCCAGCAGTCAGACTTGGCAGATGGGATGGTAAGGTCAGTTTCTTTGGTATGGGTGGTAGCAGTTTTATTAACTTGCTACCCGATATCATACCCTTTCTAGACAACGAAGGCTATGATGTTGAACTCTCGGATATACGAGAATACCCACAAAAGATAGAGTTCGGCACTATTGCCGAAGACACATTCGCACACAAGGCGTGGCCAGTTGGTCATCCTGCAGTGGGTCAACCTGTGATGTTGCGTGACTATCAAGTTGAAATCATCAACAACTTTCTAGCAAATCCACAATCAATACAAGAGATTGCTACGGGTGCTGGCAAGACACTAATGACAGCAGCCTTGAGCCTGATGGTAGAGAAATATGGACGCAGTGTTGTGATCGTACCAAACAAAGACTTGGTCAAACAAACAGAAGCAGACTACAAGAACTTGGGTCTGGATGTGGGTGTGTATTTTGGTGAGCGCAAAGAAGTGGGCAGAACTCATACCATCTGCACTTGGCAAAGTCTGAATGTGTTGTTGAAAAACAGCGAAGGGCGTAATGCAGAAGACGAACCAGCAAGTCACAGACTGTTAAAAGATCCAACAGATTATATTATCAGTGACTTGACTGAGGGTGTTGCACTGGTCATGGTTGACGAAGTTCATATGGCTAAAGCAGACGCATTAAAAACTCTGTTGACCGGAGTGTTTGCACAAGTACCCATTCGTTGGGGCTTGACTGGCACTGTGCCCAAAGAAGATCACGCTAAGATCAGTATCTTGTGCAGTCTGGGTCCAGTTGTGGGCAAACTCGGCGCAAGTGAGTTACAAGAAGCAGGACATCTTGCACAATGCCATGTGAATGTGTTACAATTGATGGACACAGTAGAATACAAAGACTATCAGGCAGAGTTAAAATATCTAGTAACCAATAAAGAGCGTTTGTCACACATCGCCAAGATGATTGATAAGATCAAAGACACTGGCAATACACTGATTCTGGTAGACAGAATCGAAACTGGCAAGTTGCTACAAGTAGAACTAAGTGGATTGTTTAGTTTATTGAGCGACAAGCCAGATGTAGTGTTTGTCAATGGTAGGACAAAATCAACAGAAAGAAAAGAGAATTACGATGAAGTGGCAACAAGCACTAACAAGATTATTGTGGCGACTTACGGTGTGGCCGCTGTGGGTCTTAATATTCCAAGGATTTTTAATCTGGTTCTTATTGAGCCCGGAAAGAGCTTTGTTAGGGTTATACAAAGCATTGGGCGAGGCATTAGACGAGCGGAAGACAAAGACCATGTTGAAATCTACGATATCACATCGGACTGCAAGTTTGCGAAAAGACACCTCACTAAGCGTAAACAGTTTTACAAAGAAGCTAAATACAACTTTACAGTGGAGAAAGTTGATTGGCGCAATTAGAATTTTTAAATAACAAATACACAATCTGGTATTACAAGATTATCAGTAATGCCAAGGATCGTGTTGTTAATACTTACACAGAAAAACATCACATCGTTCCTCGCAGCCTAGGTGGAAATGATTTGAAGAATAATTTAGTCAATCTTACTGCGAGAGAACATTTTGTTTGCCATTTGTTATTAACAAAAATGACGGTTGGACATCATAAAAAGTTAATGGAGTTTGCGGTTGGGAAGTTTATACAAACTGCCCCGGGACAACAAAGACATTTTAGTTCTTGGGAATATACTAAAATAAGAGAGACTATATCAAATGCTAGAAAAGGCATGACACATAGTTCTGAATCTAGGGCAAAGATGTCTAAAAAATCAAAAGGTAGAACTCCTTGGAATAAAGGAACAAGCGGGCTAGTTCATCATTCAGAAGAATCTAATAAAAAAAGATCTGCAACACTTAAAGGCAAAACGCTTGAAGATAAGGTCGGTGAAACTAGGGCTGATGAAATCAAGAAAAAAATCTCCAATTCTAAGCAAGGAAAACCCAGTGGCATGTTAGGTAAAGTACATCCAAGAAAAGGATCAAGCGGGCTTTGGCAAATGCCCGATGAGAGTAAGAAAAAAATAAGTTCCTCCAAAACGGGCATTGCATTATCTGAATCCCATAGAGAAAATGTAACAGCCGCAAACAAAATTTCAGGGGAAAAACGCAGAGGTATTAAACAGACAACTGTTCAATGCCCGCATTGCGGAAAAATAGGCGGAGTAAGTCTTCTGAAAAGATATCATCTTGACAACTGCAAACATAAGCAGTAAAATACATATTAAATACCGACGGAGAAAAAAATTCGAATTTTAACACTACAAAACCAAGCCTACGAGCTTGATGAAATTCCTAATGAAGTTGAAGAACTCAATTTCTGTGTTTTGGACAACAGCAACCCAAAAGAGCCAGATTACTTTTACATACCCCTGATCTTTATGGAGTCGTTTAATAGTCCAGCACTGGTTTTAAGGATCGGTAACAGCATCATCAAGATGCCAGCAGATTGGCAATTGTTGATTGGCGAAAAAGATTTGGGTGATTTAGAAGTCGTGCCCTTGACCAGTATCAATGACAGAGGGTTCAGTGCGTTTGCATTTAATCCCAAAACAAGTTTCAAGCCAGACTTCTTCCCCGTCGAGATTGTAGACATTTATCAGGATGTTAAATGGTACTTCCCCAAACTCAAGCCCGGACAAATGTTGGCAGTGCCCCTGGAACTTGAAACAGAAGGCCCAATGTGTGCATTCTTCGTAAAAGATATCAGCAGACAAAGTGAAGTTGTAGATTATTCGAAGGTGTGGTAATGATTACATTGATTGGGCACGGATATGTTGGCGAACATATCGCACAGGAACTAGACGCACAGAAGATTGGATATACATGGATCTCTCACCGTGATTCGGTACCCACAAACACAGCAGCCATTATTAATGCAGCAGGTTATACTGGTAGCCCCAACGTTGATGTCTGTGAAATATACAAACAAGAAACCATTGATGGAAACGTTACGTTTCCTGTACAACTAGAGCGAGCCAATCCTCACACACCCATTGTGCATATCAGCAGCGGTTGTGTTTATACTGGCTACGAAAAGAAGTTCACAGAAACAGACGCACCCAACTTTACATTCAATAACGGCAGCTTCTACAGTGGAGCAAAAGCATTGGGACAAGAAATGCTCTTGCCATATATGGACAAGAGTTATCTGTTGCGTATTCGTATGCCGTTTGGTGATCGTCACCATCCCAAAAACTTCTTGACTAAAATGGTCAAATACGACAAACTAATCAGTTACGAAAACAGTCTGAGCTATATGCCAGATGTTGCCACTGTGGCAGTGGGTATGGCTTTGAACCGTAAGATTCAGCCCGGCATTTATAATCTGTGCAATCCGGGTAGCAGCAATGCTCGTGAAATCGTTGAAATGATGGGCATTGAAAAAGAATTTTTTACCGAAGAAGAATTTCAACGTGCAGTTGTTGCCCCACGCAGTAACTGTGTGTTAAGTACAGCCAAATTGGATGCAGTATACCATCTTCGTCCAGTTCGTGAAGCCCTAGAATTAGCAATATCCAAACTATGACAAAAATCTTTGAAAGTCCCGACAAAGGTGTTACAATATACTCACGTGAAGCAGGTTCTACAGAACGTGCAACAGTACGAGAAGATCGTAGTACAATAGAACAAGTTCGTGAGTCTAAGATGTGGGGCGAGATTCGTCGTAGCACACACCCAGCAATGGTAGAGTATCGTGAACGTTGTGTGACACTCTATCACCTACTGAAAAATGAGCGTGAGTTTCTACCTGAATAACAAGGAAATGCAATGAGTAACGAGCAAGCAAAATTTTTAAATAGTCGTCGCCGTCATAAAACTGATGTGGCTATCGCACGACAGGTCAAGATTGCCAAGTCACATGGTACTTATAATCAGGCAAACATCAGAGAGCCACATCGTTTGGCAAAACATCATGCAATGGATTGTGGTAATCCAACTTGTTTCTTGTGCGGTAACCCACGCAAGACTCACAAAGACAGATTGACTCAACAAGAGAAACGACTGTTTCAGGATGTAGAACGTGTGCGTGATCGACACAGTAACGGAGTAAACGATGGCGACTCAGACCAGTGATAAACTAGGCATTGCAAATGAAATGCTACAATTCGATAAAAAGAATCGTGCATTCTTTGATGAACTTACAGAAGAAGAACAAAAGAAGTTCACTCCGTTCTTGATGGTCAGATGGGGCGCAGATGTACAGGGCAGTCCAGAACTACAGGCCTACTACTTGATGAGTACTAACGAACGACTGAACAAACACTTCTTTGATATCAGTGGCAAAGATCACAAGAAGTTTCAGTGGCTACTAGCAACAACTGTGAGTCCAGGAATGGGCAAACAGTATCACAAGTGGTTAGCGGCAAAGAAAAAAGATAGCTCAAACAACAAAGCAGAGAAATTCTTTGCTGACCTGTATCCCGAACTCAGACACGACGAAATCAAACTGTTAGCAGAATTAAATGGTAAAGATGAACTCAAGCAGCTTGCTAAAGAACACGGATGGGATGACAAACGAATCAAGTCAGACCTATAAGTGTCGCCATTGTTCAAAAGATTTTCGCCGTGAGAGCACACTTGCGGCGCATAGCTGTGAACAGAAAAGACGATATCAGCAACAAAATGAAATTGGCGTTCAATGGGCCTACAAAGCATACATCAAATTTTATGAAATAACACAGGGCAGTGCCAAACTGAAAACTTACGATGATTTTGCTAGAAGTCCTTATTATCTTGCTTTTGTTAAGTATGGCAGATACGCTGTTGCTATTCGTTGCATTAATTTTAATAATTTCACCGATTTTCTTTTAAAGAACAACAAGAAACTTGACTACTGGTGCAAAGACAGTCTATATGATGAATGGTTGAAAGATTATATCAGGAAAGAAAATCCACAAGATGCTCTTGAGCGGGCGTTGAAAGAAATGACAGAGTATGCAGAATCAAGACCTGACCTTAAGAACGGTTATACTGACTATTTTCGCTATGGTAATGCTAATAGGATTTGTTATCACATCACGACCGGCCGCATTAGTCCTTGGGTCATATTTAATTGTGCTAGTGGAGTGGAGTTCTTGGAGCGATTGGATGAAGAACAAATTGCAATAATCATGCCATATATCAATCCTGAATTTTGGCAAAAAAAGTTTATTGATTATTTGGCAGACTCTGAATGGACAAAGGATATTCTCAAGAAAGCTGGTTTGTGATAGAGGTAATTCTGAGCAACAAATCTGCAATAGAAGTGATTGATATTGTACACGAACTAAAAGAGACTGGATTGATTCAGCATAAAGATTTTGAATTTAACTATCATAGCGGTCAATGGGACGGCTCGTTACAAGACTATAAAAAATTCACTCAATTCAAATTCAAAGATGAAGCAACGGCAACTTGGTTTACATTAAAATATAAATGAAATTTCAATCAGACATTGACATAGACTTTGGTAATAGAGAACAAGCACTTGCATTGTTCAAACATACTCCTGCGGGTATAATTCGTGATGGCAAACTTGTCAAGCATAATACTGGAGTTTATGTCACAGATATCCCCACAGATCCATTTGTTGGATGTGCAAGTATTGACCACAAAGCGGCAGAACAGCGCGGCTATGCTAAACTAGACTTTTTGAATGTGTCATTATATACGCAGATTAAAAGCGAAGATCACTTAAACAGTTTGATGGCCAAAGAACCAGACTGGGCCAAAATTTATGATGCTGACTTCTGCACCAAAGTCATGCATATTGGTAATCATCATAATCTATTAATGGGTATGCCAGAACCCGTCGATAGTATTACTAGGATGGCTATGTTTTTGGCCTTGATCAGACCCGCTAAGAGACATCTGATTGGTAAAACTTGGGCTGAGATTGCCCGTACTATTTGGGATGCAGATCCAGAGAGCGGATATCACTTCAAACGTTCGCATAGTGTTGCCTACGCACACTTAGTTTGCGTCCATATCAACTTGTTATGCGAACAGGATAATAACTCACTTTTCAGTCAAAGCGTGTGATTTTTTTAAAATCATACTAAAACTAAACAGTAGTAAAGGTGCAAAAAGTTCTATTACTGTAGAAGAACTTTTACAGTTAGCTAACTTTTCTCACAAGAGTTATCGATCTCCTCTTTGATCGTTTAAGCGTCATTTCTTTCAAACTCACCTGCGGGCCTACTTTAATCTCAACATCTTTACTGTTCATAGTTTTAACGCAGAACTTGAACTGTGCCCACTCTGCTTTTAAGAAAACATTGATGGGTATGATGCGATTACTCTCCCACCACCACGTATCACCCAACTGTAGAAACAAGAGTTTCTGTTCAGGTGTTTTCAAGCCGGCAAAATCATAGATTGTGGTGATCTGTTCGTCACAATTCTGTATGATTCCCACGTATTCGTTGCCCCCATAGGTCAGCAGAGTTAAGTATGGGTATTGTTCTAATAGCTGTTTTATTTCTTCCACGATATCCGATAAATATGTTAAAAGACAACGAAATGATCACTGTCAAAGCATATTTATATCCAAATACCGCTGAGGTTCAAGTTTTTGACCCTACGATATTTACTACAAGGAATCGCCAAGTGTATAGCCGTCCAATTAAAGTTTACCAAGGGGTAGATAATCCTATCCAAGTTATTGTTAAAAATCAAGACCAAAAAGCAGTGGATCTTACTGGCAGCAGTGTGACTGCAAGCATTCAGGATCCAGTGAATAGGGTCACTATTAAAAGCTATACTGTGACTTGGGCCAACATTCAGCTGGGTCTGGGTAACTTTACGTTTGATGCTAACACTATAAACACGTTGGAAAATCGTTTCTACAAACTTGCTTTCAGTACAACAGTGACAAACACAGACGTAACTAGCCCAGTTTACATTGACGACAACTATGGGGTTCCACTGGATCTAGAAGTACTGCCCGCTTACTATGGCACTAGCTATACTCCTCCTAGTGAAGGTACTACATATAGCTTGGATGGTGGAGCAATTTAATGACCAATATTATTAACATTTCACAAATATTGATCAAACGTGGTAACACCACCGCGGCCAATAGCTACGTAGGTCCTTTGGGTGAATTGCTGGTAGACACTGGTCAAAAGACATTAAGACTACAAGACGGGTCTACTCCTGGTGGTATGGCTACATTGGTCAACACTCAACAGTTGGCCAACGTTATCACAACCATTGAGGGTATTACAACAACCACTGCTAACATTGAAGCAATTCTAGCCAATATCAACGCAGTTAATCTAAGCAGCATCACCAGCAATGTAACATCACTACAGCATCAACTCAGCGCAAATGGTATAGCTACAATTGGTGGACTATTGGTTGGTAATATTGGATTTGAAAGCAACAGCTATATTTGGTCAACTGAGAACGGTGAGATACAGTTCAGTGCCAATGGTTTAAATGATCAATCTGGAATTTACCTAAATAATCAAGACATCGCGGCAGTGTACGCCAATACCAACGTACAAATAGTGTCTAGTGCAGGTGTTGGTGGATCTGGACAAACTTGGCTTTTTGACCAATCGGGTAATTTAACTTTACCGGCTACCAATGGCAGAATCTTATTCCCTTACAATGATACTACCAATGCCATACTTGATAATAGTCAAGACAGTGGACAATACTTTATAATACAAAATAATCTAGCAGATGGTTACCAAGGCATCAATCTCAACACTGACGACGCACAGGTAACAATTTCATCTAAGAATGCCGGAGGACATCCTCTTTACGTTTGGAACTTTGACTGGCAAGGTCAGATGCACTTTCCTGACAGTACAATACAAACTACTGCTTATCAAGGACCTGCAGGACAGACTAGCTTTGCTACAGTAGCCAACATAAACACTGCTAACGTGGCACTTAAAGGCTATGTTGATGCCAAGATTGCTACATTAGCCAATGCTCCTGCTATACTAGACACATTGGGTCAGATTGCCACTGCTATTCAAAATGATGAATCCAACATTGGTACACTGTTGACTAACATCACAACGACTAATGCTAATATTGCAGGGGCAAACGCAGCAATAGTCACAGCCAACACAGCAATGAAGGGCTATGTTGATACAGTGACTACAGCATGGACAGCAAACGCAGCAACACAGCAGGGCTTAATCGTAACACTACAATCCAATACTGGTGGGTTGTATAACAGTATACAGGGTGCAAACGCCGCAATCGTTACTGCTAACACCGCAGTTGTTGCTTTCGTAAACGCACAAGATGCTGCAATTAACACAGCTTGGGCAGCCAACTTAACAGCAGCCAACGTTGCCTGGACCGCCAACGCCGCAACTCAACAGGGCTTGATCGCAACATTACAATCCAATACTGGTGGGTTGTATAACAGCATACTTGGAGCTAACACAACTATTGCCACACTACAAGCCAACGTAGGCAGTTTCTATACTTGGGCCAATTTGAACTACGGTACCAGCAGTTATGCCAATGCCAACGTGGCAGCATACCTTTTGGCCAATCCGCAAACAGGCACCTACAGCAATACCAACGTCACAGCATATCTAGCGGGTAACATCACAGCGGGTAACGTAACATCTACATACTTTATTGGCAACGGCAGCAAATTAACCAACGTAACTGCACAGTATTTAGGCGCATCGCAGGTTACTGGTGGATACAACAGCGGAACTAACACTGGATATCTCACTGTTGGACCAAACGGGTTGTTGCAGTCAAGTGCATATGGGCTAACATTATCCACACCCAATACCTATCCTACTCAAAACAATATCAACATCACTCCAGGTACAGGTGGCAACGTTGTATTACAAGGTAACATTGTTGCAGCAGGCAACATATATTATGGCAGCAGCTTCAATGCTAGTGCTAACGTTACAGCACCTAACTTCTTGTATCCTAACGGAGTAAGTATCCTAACTGGTATCAGTGGCACTTACAGCAATACTCAAGTTGCTGCATATTTGACTGGTAATATCAGCACAGGTAATGTTCGATTATCTAGTGGCAGCTGGCTTGATTTCATAAACTCAGATACCAATTGGAGAATTGGCTACAACCTTGGGTCATACACAAAAACAACAGCACAAACAACAGTGGATGTTGTTGTTGGATCTGGTACTGCTGGACCTGATGGGTTCTCGGTTGGCCAGACTGGTGGCGCAAGTATTTTTGAACTTGTGGGCTATACACGTAATGCCTGGTTCGCCAACAACGTTACCACTGTAGGGAATGTTACCAGCGGTAACGTATTGGCCACAGGTTTCTTCTACTCCAACGGCACACCGTTTACTAGTAGCAGTTATGGTAACACACAAGTTGCTGCTTACTTGGTAGCTAACCCGCAGTCGGGCACTTACAGCAACACCAACGTAGCTGCTTATTTGACTACACAGACATTCTATAGCAATGCCAACGTTGTAGCCAATTTACAAAACTTGACTACTAATGTGATTACAACAGCCAACGTACAGGCAGCATACTTTGTTGGTAACGGTGCTGCACTTAGCAGTTTGACGTATGCCACCATTGGCAACATCTACGGTTCAAGCAGCAACGTGACACTACAGGCCGGCAGCTATTCGTGGACATTTGACAACACTGGCAACTTGTCTATCCCAACCAACGGCAACATAATTTGGGCCAATGGTACTGTGTTCTCAAGTGGCACAGGCGGCTCGGGCAGCAGCGGTACACTATATACCAATGCCAACGTGGTGTCAATGTTGGCTGCTAACAGCGTTGTCACTATCGGTAACGTCAACCCATATCCACTACAAAGCAATATTACACAGTTGTTTGTGGGCAACTCAACTACACTTACTTCGGGTAACGCTACTACACCAACATCAACGTTCTTGATGTATAACGGATACTTTGCTCCAAACGGAGCAATCGTGGCCCGTAATACGACTACTGGTATAGGTTATATAGAAATAGACCCAACTGGTATTGGTCTGTATGGATATACTGGTGCGGTTACTGCCAACACAACCCCAACGTTCAACCAGTTCTTGAAGATGAACGGCAGTATTGGCGCNNNNTTCAGTGGTGCCGTAACGGCGGTTGGCTTAACATCAACCAGTACAGTGGCAGTTAACGCTGCTACAGGTATTACAACCAGCCAAACGTCTATTCCAATTGTTAATACCACCGCAACATCAGTTCAGTTTGCTGGTGCTGCAACTACTACAACAATAGGTGCATCAAACGGTATTACTGTATTTGGTGCTAATACAGGTGCTATATCTGCTGGCACTATTATTGTTAATACCAACTTTATCACCAACGGTAATGTAACTGCTAATGCAGGTGGTAGCATTGTCTCTACTGGTAAT
>JGI26470J50227_1000927_pt1 | contig 11091 bp, 9 predicted proteins | sample FreactTroBogLake_FD_50227 | JGI IMG/M metagenome (IMG submission 50227) | reverse complement strand
GTCGGTATAGTCTTTCTGTAGAGCACTGGAAAAACCCAGACGCAAATCAAATATCTGCGTTATACAGAGAGATGGAGCTATTAAAGTCATTGCCGGTGCAGCATTCTTTGGTTGAGTTGGAGGCGATAATTAAACATTTAAAAAATCAGATAGTGATATTTAGATGTTTGAGTGAAAATGGAGATTTGCTCGCAATACGTGCCGCTGGTTTACTTGGAGAAAGAGCCTGGGACTTATTGGCTGCATCTGGGGCTGCTGCAAGAAAGGTATACGCCACTCACGCTACCCTGTGGGCTTTACTAAATTGGTGCCAGCAAAATGGTTTCAAATATTACGATTTGAGTGGTGTGGACCCCATTGGCAATAAAGGAGTGTATGATTTTAAGCATGGAACTGGAGCTAATCTAGTGGAGTGCTTGGGGGAGTGGGAGTGGTCCTCAGTCCCTGGTCTGTCTTACTTGGTAAATTGGATGATATCAAGAAAACCTTAGATTGAGGTTCGTATAAGATGGACGGTTGTTATACGGTTTTTCTCTGTGATTAACTTCAGCTGCCGAGACATTATTAATTTGTTCTGAAGTTAATAGGACTATAGATGAATTTTTAGCGTGATTATCGCGGCTGCTCAGTAGATCACTATTCTTATTGATCAAGTCTAAGAAGAATTTTCTTTTTGAACATGTCTCATGGCCTGTAATGCAGAAAATTCTTAAATGCTAAAAATTAGAAATTAAAGAAGGTTATGGCTAATACACCATCGATTTGTTTTGTCGTTAGTAGCCCCTTTACTGTGAATGTTTTTTTGATCAATCACTTAAATGAGCTGTCTAAGTATTATGCAGTTACATTGATTGTTAACTTAGGGTATGGAGAATTGTCACCCAGGCTAGATCTTTCTAAGATTAAAGTAGTGAATATCCCGCTTGAACGAAAAATATCCATTCTTAAGGACCTCACAACAATGAGGATACTTATTAAATACTTCGGTGCAAATGATTTTTTGAGTGTTCATAGCATCACCCCTAAGGCTGGATTCTTGGCAATGTCTGCAGCATTAATCGCTAAAATTCCAAATCGATACCATACTTACACCGGTCAAATTTGGGTAACACGAAAAGGTCTTTATCGATTTTTCTTTAAAAGAATTGATTGGCTTATCGGTCGGTTTTCAACTTTTACAATGGCGGATAGCGCCTCCCAAATTAAATTCTTGCTAAAAGAGGGGGTTTGCAAAAAAGAAAAGATAGGAATGCTTGGCTCTGGTTCCATTTCCGGCGTTAATCTACATATATTTAAGAGCAATCAATCATTAAGAGATCAGATGCGCAGGAAATTTTTGGTCTCTGAAGATGTTTGTTTGTTTCTATATTTAGGTCGCCTAAGTAAAGATAAGGGCATTGACGATCTATTGCATGCTTTTACGGAGCTGAAAAAGAAATTTGAAAGTATCGCCCTCTGGGTTGTCGGTCCCGATGAGGAGGGTATTGCTAGGAGCCTTAAATCTCGTGATCCTGAGCTTTACTCCAGTATTCATTGGTTTGACCTCAGTTTTACCCCAGAAATATACATGGCGGCTGCAGATGTATTGCTATTACCAAGTTATCGCGAGGGTTTTGGTACAGTGATCATTGAGGCTGCTTCTTGTTCTTTGCCTACGGTGGCCTACAAAATTGACGGGGTAATAGATGCAATAGTTGATGGGCGAACCGGCCTCTTGGTGCGGAAGGGCGATGTTCGAGATTTTCGCAATAAAATGGAAGTTTTATATCGCGACTCCCGACTTCGTTTGAAGCTTGGTGCTTTAGCTCAAAAGCGCGTCAGCGAAGGTTTTTCCGGTGAACGGGTTACTGAAGCTTGGGTTGATTTTTATAGCCGCATGGTCCCTAGATAAATCAATTAAAAATGATGCGGAGAGAGGGATAGTTACAAGCATGGGTAAACTGCTTTATAAAAAAACAATCCTATTTGTATTGACTAACCTTTTGGGTAAGGGTCTTGCTGCATTTGCTCAGCTTTATGCTATTGCAGTTTTTACTAACACCCAGTCTCAGGGTGATGCCGCAATCATTTTTCTATTGCTGGGTTATGCGATTTGGTTTCAGGTGCTTGAGTTTGGTTTTTCACAGGCTCTTCAAAATAAATTTAACTCAAGAGCAATGTCTTCAAATAGCGTATTAAAAGTCCTCTTGTTTCACTATAGTTTTTTAGTTGCTATAGCTATTTTGGTTATTACCAACCCATTTTTCTCCGAAATGCTTTTATCGGTCGATAGGGCAAAGTCTAATCCAAACGGAGCCCAAGCATTTTCAATTGGCGCTGCAATTTTAATTTTGGCTAGCAGCAATAACATCCTTCAGAGATTTTTGCTGATCATTAATAAAGGGGGTTTTGGCAATGTATTGATTATTCTCCAATCCTTGATGGTGATCTGCGGACTATTCATATATCAGCTATGTGATCAGACCAGCCCAAGTCTGGCTGTAGGGGTATATCTAGGACCTCAAATTTTTGTTTCAATCCCTCTTTTGATTACATTTACCTTAAGACTTTTAAAAAGTAAAAAAGCGGAACCCATAAGCAGACAATTACTGATGAGTTTATTTGGGTTTATGGGAACCAGCGTTCTATCTGCTATTTTTTTAGGGGCTGATTATTATTTTGCGGCCCATTATTTGAGTAGCAAAGAAATTGTTTCATATTTTTTAGTAACTCGAATTTTTTTTATTTCCTATATTGTCTACTTTGCATTTTTACAATTTCAAGCCAAAAAATTATGGTCAAAGGATCTAGCGTTGGGGAATCAAGGGTTCAGGCGGATAATTGTGGAATCTTGTTCCGTAGGGTTGATTGCCGTTTTTCTAACCTATCTATTCGCCTCATATTTTGAGGCTATTGGTATATTTAAATTAATGACTCATGGGGTCGGGGTTGGGCAGCAACTTCTATTTATGGGGCTGATATATTTTATTGTGAGAGTCTTTCGGGATGTAGGCCTGGTATTAGTTGGAAATCTCGATGCCAAAATGCTCCTCTATCAAATTTATCTGATAGAGGTTGCATTGAGTTTGGCCTTAATGTATTTTGTCGCACCCCTTTATGGCCCCCAAGGAATTCTCTTTTCTCTTATATTTGCCTGTTTGGCAGGAATTTTATATTTGATTTGGCGTCTCCATTTTTTGCGTATAAATGGTGGGACAATTCTGAAATGATAAGCAAACCAACCATCAATAATACACAGCAGTCAAACATAGTTCTTTCAATTATTACAGTAGTCAGGAATGATGAGGTGCGGCTATCTAAAACAATCCAAAGTTTGGAAATGATTTATGGTGACGACAGGTTTGAGCATGTCATCGTAGATGGCCTGTCGACTGATGGAACGACCGCCTTACTTGAAAAAACTGCCCGCTTAGCGAATGTAAGCGTCATATCGGGGTCTGATTCCGGAATATATGATGCTATGAATAAGGGCTCGAATTTGTCCTCAGGTAATTTTGTCTTATTCCTGAATTGTGGTGATGAGCTATTGGCGCAGCCCGAGCAAATAGCCAAATGGTGTAATGAAATTAATTCTTCATTGGTGGATATTGCTTGCTTCCCCTGTAAATTGCAATTTGAAGATAAGATAGTCGATTTAAAGCCAAGGGGGCACACTAAATATAAGATGCCAACTTCACATCAGGCCATGATCTTTTCTAGAAAATTTATCACAAAGCAGCCTTACAGTATTCAATATAAGATTGCAGGAGACTTTGATTTATATCTACGGTCCTGTCGAAGTAGAGTGATGCTTACTACCTATGATGAGCCTTTGACTCTTATACAGGGTGAAGGGTATGCTTCAAACAACCCTTTTACAGCTTATAAGGAATACTTAAAAATTGCATTTAAAAATTACCAGGGCATTGCATGTTTAACTGCTCTGGGGGTAATTTTTTGCAAAGCATTTGTTGCTATTTTCATAAAAAAAATTCTTCCAATGAGATGGATTAACTATTTAAGGATAGGCTTTGTAAAGTGATTCAAAAAATCATTCATCATAGACCGTCTTTATACTTGATAGCTGGAATAGTAGCAATAAAAGTATTTGGCGTGTTATTCGCAACAAAAGTATTTGCAAGATATTCGCCTTTAATCGATAGTAATTTATATTTATCGAACTTTTACGCCAATGATCGCATGTTAAGAACAAAAATAGTTCAAGTGTTAGCAAATTCTTTGGTTGGCATTACTGGAGAATTTTGGACCCATCTTATTTTTGGATTAATTTCAGCGTCGGGATTTTTTTATTATTATCTGCGCGGTGGAAGATCGTATCTAATATTGTTATTTCTATTGCTTCCCAGTTCATTAATTTGGACTTCAATTGTTGGCAAGGAGGCTCTCTTCTTTGGTGCAATGGGTTTATGTTTATTCGTTTGGGCGAAATTTTCAGTTGAAACTTTAGATCAGTACGATTGGATTGGCTTAATGATTGGTGTTTTGATATGTCTTATCATGAGACCACACTATGGAGTTGTATTGTTTTGGCTTTTTGCCTCCACTGTATTAATTAAGCGTTTTGATTATGGGGCAATCCCGCTGTTAATTGTTGGCTATCTCTGTCTTTGGGTAGTAATTTATTACTTTGCGTGGGATGATATATTAAATCGTGGTTTTGGAGGAATAGAGTATTCGGCTCGTGCAAGTCGATTCGATACCTTTGGGATTAACCCTAAAATTGGTTATGAGGGGTTTGCAAGATTTAAGGAGTTGATACCGCTGGGGATTATTTTTGGAATAATTGGTCCCCTACCTTCGGAGATAATGTCAAGACCGGAGTTTATTCCCTTCTTTGTAGAGGGTGTGTTGATTCTAATGCTTCCAATTGCGATCGCTGTATTTGCGTATAAAAAAATATCTTCCTACAAAACTATTTTTTTTAAGATATTTTTCCTATCTGTTATCCCTGGTATTTTTTATCTTATGGTGATGCACGCTCCATTTGGGGTATTAAATCCTGGGTCGGCCATAAGATGGAGAACTGATTTTGAACAATTCTTCTACCTAGCCCCATTCTTGCTATTTTTGAGGTGCATGAATGAAAAAAAATAACAAAATCCTTCACTTTCATCCAAGTGAAAAATATGCAGCTATTTTTGTTGGCCCTTTGATGGAGGCGGAAAAAAATGCTGGTTACGATAGTAGGCTAATTTCTGCAGATGATGCTCATTTAATTGCTAGTTGGGCTATTCCTTATGATTTGCGGATCTCTCATTTTCCCTGGCTATGTAATTCGTTTCTTAAGATTCTACGGATCCTAAGGGGGGTTAAACCTGATATTGTTATCTCTCACAATTCAAGATCATCATTGCTGCCACTACTTGCTGCATGGCTAAGATCTGTTCCCAAAAGAATTTATTTTAATCATGGCGTTCCGTATGTTGGTTACTCTAGTTTGGCGAGATATATCCTTGTAATTCTAGAGCGTATGAACTGTTATTTTTCAACCGAGGTTATCACTGTATCTAGTGACATGGGGGACTTACTGCAGGATCTAGCGCCTGGGGCTAAAGTAGGGCTTATTAATTTCGGTTCTGCATGCGGAATAGATCTTAAGGTTTTTTATCCAAGGGAGAATTCAGATTCACCCTTCAGAGATGCCAATCAAATCAATAGCAATGATTTTATGGTTGTTTATATTGGCCGTCCAAATAAGCGCAAAGGCTTTGAAAAATGCCTGAATCTATGGGCAAAATACTTTCAAGACTCAGGTTGCAAATTAGTACTATGCGGGGTGTCTGAAGAGAGCGTGTTGAGATACCTACCTTGTATTCCAAAAAATGTAATGTGCGTAGGCTTTACAGATCAAATACCGCAGCTGTTAAGAGAGGCTGATTGCTTATTGCTGCCAAGCTTTCATGAAGGGTTTTCCTACGCTGCCCTTGAAGCAATGGCCTCTGGTTGTTTGGTATTAGCTAATAATGTTGAAGGAATTCGTAATTTAATTACGAATCATGTTAATGGCATTTTGGTGGACAATAATGACATTAATGGCTATAAAGCTTATGTTGAAATGATGAAATCTGAGCCTGAGAAATTTCTTGATATGCGGTCAGAAGGACTAATTCAGGCTAGAAAATTTTCGAGGGATGATTTTCTAGATTCATATTTGTTAAAATTGAAAGATGCTATCAACTGAAGCATTAATGTCACTAACTGGGTTAATTAAAAATGCAACAATTCTATAGGTCTTTTAAACTTTTCAACTTAGGCCTTCTCTCTAGTAAAAGCTTAACCCAACTTCAAAAAATTGAGAGTGACATATCTGATTTATTTTCAGATATGGTCAAAAAAAATGGCGGCAATCTTAAGAATATTCAATCCCAAATCGTTCAGGATGTTTTTGCTCTGTACAGTCTAAATTGGAAGAAAAATGGATATTTCTTAGACTTTGGCGCTACCAATGGAGTCAATCTAAGTAACACCTATCTCCTTGAGAAGGATTTTGGGTGGACTGGGATTCTTGCTGAACCTGCAAAAGTTTGGCATGAAGATCTGAAGGCGAATAGATCTGCTGCAATCGATTTTGATTGTGTATGGAGCAAATCAGGCGAGGTAGTTAACTTTACAGTTGCCCCTGAGGCTGAGTACTCAACAATTTCCAGTTTTACTAAGGGTGATGGACATGCCTCCGCGCGTAATCATGGCGTAACCTATCCGGTCAATACAATTTCATTAAATGATCTGTTAACTAGGCATAACGCTCCATCTAAAATTGATTACTTATCAATAGATACTGAGGGTAGTGAACTAGAAATATTAGGGGCTTTTGATTTTAATAAATATGCTATTTCGGTGATTACTTGTGAGCATAATTTCTCATCTCATCGTAGCAAAATATTTGATTTATTGAGCTCTAAGGGCTTTATTCGGGTATTTGAAGGATTTTCTCGTTGGGATGATTGGTATATTAACCCGCAACACATAGATCCAAATAGCGCCGCAGCTTGATTCAATTAGATTGCTGACAACGTGCAGTTTTATTGGGGCTTTAATTAAATAAAATGTTAAAAAGAAATTTTGATCTAAGTCTTGCATTGCTATCTGTGGCATTCTTATCAATTCCTTTTTGTTTTTTGGCTGTATTGGTTCGGATGACTTCTCCTGGGCCGATTTTGTATTGGTCCAAAAGAGTTGGTAGATTTGGTATTCTTTTTGAGATGCCAAAATTTCGTAGTATGAGAATTGATGTACCTGTGGTGGCTACTCACTTGTTATCAGAGCCGGCCAAGTGGTTAACTCCCGTTGGAAATTTTTTAAGAAAATCTAGCTTAGATGAGCTCCCGCAGCTAATGTGCATTATTAAAGGCGATATGAGCTTTGTAGGCCCTCGTCCAGCACTATTTAATCAGGTTGATTTAATCGATCTACGAAAGCAGCATGGGGTGAATCAATTGCGCCCTGGTCTAACAGGGTGGGCTCAGGTCAATGGTCGCGACGAGCTTTCTATTCCTGATAAAGTCAAGCTAGATGCAGAATATTTAAAAAGACAATCTTTGGTATTTGATTGTTATATTCTCTGGCTTACTTTACTAAAAGTATTTACTAAAGATGGTGTTGCGCATTAAAACTGTATCTTAAGGATAGCTGAGCACTTATGATTTTTTCCAATTTTGTTCTCCCTATCTTGGGCCTACCTAGAATGGCTAAAAGAGTTACTGTTCTTGTAGTTGATGTTTGTTTTTGTATTCTTTCAGTTTGGATCGCATTTTATTTGCGCATTGGTGAATGGGTATCTTTGATTGGTGCCCCGATCTTAGCAGTACTTGCCTCAATAGTATTTGCTATTCCTATTTTCATCAGTTTTGGTTTATATCGCGCTATTTTTCGATACTCGGGTTGGCCTGCTTTAATGACAATTATTAGAGCATGTGGTGTTTATGGGCTACTTTTTTTTACTCTTATTACTGCATTTGGGTTATCTAGTATTCCTAGAACGATTGGTATTATTCAGCCGATCTTATTATTGCTATTAGTAGGAGCATCACGCGCATTGGCTAGCCATTGGCTGAGCAGATCTTATCGGACTCAGCTCAAGCAAGGTCAGCTACCTCGCGTATTAATTTATGGGGCAGGGGAGACTGGGCGTCAATTAGCTGCTGCTTTACGCAATAGCCATCAAATACAAGTAGTTGGATTTATAGATGATGATTTTACTTTATGGGGGCAGTCATTAAATGGACTTACTATCCATAATCCCTCTAAGCTCTCAAGCTTGGTTAAATCCCTGGCCATCAGCGATGTATTGCTCGCATTACCTTCAATTAATCGTAGTCGTAGGAATGCAATTTTAAGTGGAATCTCAAAATCGAAAGTTGCGGTGAGAACTCTGCCAAGCTTGATTGATTTGGCTAAAGGAAAAATTACTGCATCGGATTTGCGAGAGCTGGATATTGATGATTTACTTGGTCGTGAGCCTGTTACTCCAGATATTAAGCTATTGAAAGAGAATATTTTTCAAAAGGTAGTTTTGGTAACCGGTGCGGGCGGCTCCATTGGGAGCGAGTTAACACGTCAGATTTTGGCTCAAAATCCAAGTCAATTGGTCTTATTAGATCAGAGTGAATACGCACTTTATCTGATAGAGCAAGAGTTACAAAATTCCATCAGTGTTTCAGATCACCCTAGGCAAAAAATACCGACCCTCATTTCCTTGTTAGGGTCAGTGCGCAATGAGAAATTAATGAAAAATGTACTTGAAAAATATACTCCGCACATCGTATTTCATGCGGCAGCCTATAAGCATGTTCCATTAGTTGAGGCGAATTTCTCAGAAGGAATCTTAAATAATGCGTTTGCTACTTTAGCTTTTGCAAAAATTGCCAGTCAGCATAAGGTGCCAAAATTTATATTAATTAGTACTGATAAGGCCGTTCGGCCTACCAATATTATGGGCGCCACCAAAAGATTGGCAGAAATGGCCCTGCAAGCACTAGCTTCAGATCCCGCCTTTGGGACAGATACTATTTTTTCAATGGTCCGATTTGGTAATGTTTTAGATTCATCTGGTTCAGTAGTGCCTCTTTTTAGAAAACAAATTGCGGAGGGTGGCCCAATTACTCTTACGCACCCTGAAGTAACGCGGTACTTTATGACTATACCCGAGGCTGCCCAGTTGGTCTTGCAGGCGGGAGCGATGGCAACTGGTGGAGATGTATTTGTTTTGGATATGGGTGAGCCTGTAAAAATTGCTAACCTTGCAAGACGCATGGTCGAGCTTTCGGGATTGGAGGTAAGGGAAGATCTCAATCCAGAAGGAGATATTGAAATTGAAGTCACTGGATTGCGTCCAGGAGAAAAGCTCTACGAAGAATTGCTCATTGGTGATAATCCACGGCCCACTTCTCATCCTCGCATCATGCGGGCCCAGGAGGACTTTTTGCCTCTAAAAACTTTCGAGCAGGCTCTGACTGATTTGGAGCTTAGCTTGAGCCTCGGATCAGTTGAGGCTATAAAAGATAGCCTGAAAAAAATCGTTACAGGTTACGAGCCATTTGCCGCAAAAAAGCCCAATTAATAATTTACGCTTTTTGCGAAACGAACCCATTTTCACAAGGGGTCGAATTCTTTAAAATTTGGCTGGACACAAAATTCAGTAGCAAATAAACAACATAGCCCCCTGTTTTGGTGCATTAAAAGGGAGGGGTATCCCGGCTATGGTGCATAAATGGTAATAATCCTTATAATTAAAACGAGCTCTTCCTTGGAGCCATTTCTAAAAAAATTAAGGGAATTTATATTATAAAAAGCAATTAATTGCTCTGGCAACACTAGCTTTGTTGGCTGGATCTGCATCAGCTCAGTCTGCTTTCGAAGGTTTTTATGGCCAATTGGCTGTTGGATATGAAACCAACCAAGCCACTAATTTGGGTGGTACGGGTACGCAACCTGGAAGTGCTAATGAAACTTGGACAACCTCAAACCAAAATTTTAACGGCATGCCCTTAGTTCTGGGTTTAGGTTACAACTGGTCTTTAGACAGTAATTGGATGCTCGGCCTGGGCGCCGACTACTCCTTCCTATCAGTCAAGTCAGGTACTTATACTTCGCAAGTTTCGGGTGGTTCTACTGCCAGCGGAGTGCAATTGCAAACTTCTAACCGGACAAACATTTATGTCACCCCTGGTTATGCGATTGCAAAAGATAAATTGGTGTATGCAAAAGCGGGCTACAGCACAGTCAATTTGCAAGAAACAATGCCAACTAGTTATACCAACCCAAGCAAGGGTACCGGCGGAACCTTGGCTTTTCCAAATGTGACCAATGCACAGCAAGGCTACATTATTGGTGTGAGCTACAAGCAAATGATTGCTGATGGTTTTTATGGCTTTGCAGAGGCGAATTACATGTCTTATGGCAAAACCACCTTCAACTCCACCAATGCAAACTCAAGCCCAGCTAACTATACGTTTAGCAATAACCCAAGTTTACAAACCATTCAAGGTTTGGTAGGTGTGGGCTACAAGTTCTAATTTCAGTGTTATAGCATCAATAAAAAACCACCTTCGGGTGGTTTTTTATTACGCATTCAATATTTAATAACGTCCACTTTTCATCTGGCTTAAGGAACGATACTGAGGAATAAATACTCAAAAAAGATCATCAGGTGAACGGCGCCCTGCAATACAGTGGTTCTTCCAATACTCAGTGTGAGCCCACCAACAAAGATGCTTAAAAAGAGTAAAGCGATATTGAGATTACTGATGCCAAGGCTAATGGGCAAGTGAAACCAAATGGCGAGCGCTGCTACCGCCGGAATGGTTAGACCAATGGTCGCAAGAGCCGACCCTAGCGCCAAGTTCAGACTACTTTGCAATCGGTTGGCTTTGGCTGCCCGAAGCGCGGCAAAGCTCTCCGGCAGTAACACCAACAGGGCAATTGCGATGCCTACAACGGTCTTTGGCAAGCCAGCTGCTTTAACACCCAGTTCAATTGCTGGAGATAAGGCTTTGGCAAGGGCAACGACTAAGATCAGACACAAAATCAACAGTACCAGGCTAATGAGGGCTTTGGCATTGCTGGGCTTTTCAGCATGAACATTCTCATCGA
>JGI26470J50227_1000924_pt1 | contig 11101 bp, 10 predicted proteins | sample FreactTroBogLake_FD_50227 | JGI IMG/M metagenome (IMG submission 50227) | reverse complement strand
TCAATTCCAAGTTGGTCTTGTAAAATCAAAAGTTCCTCTTGATACAATACCATTAACTCAGTCCAATATTCCGCTAAAAACATATGAAATTATTTTGAGAAAAGGGAATGCAAGTGGTTACGCATATCTTCCACAAATAAATTCGCAAACAAATTCCAATTATATTTGGCAATCGTTCGGCGGAACCTTAACATTATCAACATACAATTCTACTGGTAATCTCGTTTTGGTCGATACAATCGATGTGACACAGTATATTCCATTTATTTACATGTTTGTAATTGATGATTTCTCAAATATTTATGCAATTGGATCTAACACTCAAAATGGTCCCAACACTTTGTTTTATGTGTTTTCAAATACTGTCAATCCAACAGTGTATGTGTCTAACATTACATATGCTGATCTTCAATGCGTTTGTATCGATCGAAATCAAAGAATTTATTTAGCGTCCCAGTCAAACGGTGTCGAAGTATTTTCTAATATTAATAGTTCAACAAATGTTTCCTTAACGCTTCTTAAAACGATTACTGAAAATTTTGATGCCCAGCGGATGTTGAATATTGCAACTGTGTGTTCAGATCAAGTGACAATTATAGGATATGATAAAAATTACATACAGGTATTTGATACAAATTACAATCCAATTTCATCTGCAATCCAACTGACGAATGTTGTAAATCTTGGTAATCAATCATCCATTCTTCATGATCAAGATAGTTTCGTTCTGCTTGATAAGGGAGTGATCGGAGATAATTTATATGGTGTTCAGGCGTCTCCAGCAAACACTGCTCTTAATGTTGACACTGCGATGCAAGCTCTTCAAGGAGAATGGTTAAATGTCCCTGCTGTTAATTTAGATACGACTCTAGCGCTAGGTGTCTCTATTGATAATACTGTTTGGATTACTGACAACAACTCAACTGCGTATCCATCTCAGCTTAATTCCAGTTATTCTGGAACTGATCTCTGTTCCAATCTTCAAAATAATTGGTATGTTTCAAATTCAGTGACTGGGACATTGATGTGCACAGATTTAAATTCCTCGCTAAGTGTTTTTGATACCACTTTTCCAACAACAATGGGTGATTTTGATATTAATAAAATCACAGGTGAACTTATAGGTGTAAATACATCAACTAATCTTCTTGTAAAGTCGTCAGCAGAAGTGCTTCCAAACAGGATTTGGTCGCTCGATCCTACTGCAATAAATCCAACNATTTTTCAGCTTACTGGATGCGGAATTGGAACTCCTCAAAATATTTTGACGATGATCGGAAATAATCTCCAGGCGGGTGTTTCTGGTAACATAATTGGGTTCTATCCGATAACATCAGGATTTTTAGCAGTCCAGGCTAATTATTATACCGATGCGACTGGAGATGTGAGTCTGTATAAATGTAATAGCTCATATGTGCTTGAATCAAGCGTTACTTTTACGTCAGGCGCAGATCTAAATGGTGGGACTCCGGTTTGTTGTGAGTATTCTAAAACTTTTAATATTGTGTGCGTGGCTGATGGGCTTGGCGATTTCTTTTTTATTGATGTTCCAAGTTTAACAATGATCACTACCGCAACAATAATGAATACTCTTGGGCCTGTTGATAATACACAATTATTTAGCATATCAGCAAATGTAGATGGTTTTTTGATCAACAGAGGCACATTTTTACAGTACTGGAGATATGATGATGTCACGAAAACGAACACTTTTATATCTACAATTGACTGGCTTGGAGTTGGTTTTCAGAGAATAAGTGCAATTTTTCAAAATCCTCAATATCCTCTATCAATCATTCTTCTTGGAAATCTGGCTTTGGGTGGATTAAAATTATATTATATTACNTTTTCNACTGATTATTTAACNGTCAATAATATTTACGGACCGTGGACAAATCCTGCTACTCAAAATGGAACAGAAGTCCAGATTACTTTTCCTGGCAGTGCAGTTCAATCTGGTATATCCTATTTTCAAGGAGATCATGTTGGATTAAAAATTTGCGTTCCAACAAGCAATTTGAATGGAATTGGATACGATATATTTTTAGTAAATTATATTGATTATACTCTGACATTTATGACAACATTATTAATCGATTCTATTCCGCCAAGTCCCTGGAATCCGACTACTGGTGAATGCATTCCTTTATTTTTCCAGATTAGTGATGGTATTAGCGGATATATTACTTATGATACTCCAATAACAACTAATCTCGGTGCGACTATTCAAAGCGTTGCAATGTCTTCTCAATCTAACGACATATATGTTACTGATTTAAGCGGNAAAGTATATTTGGGNACACTTTCTGGAACGAGCGTTACAAATTTCGAGCAAATAACAACAAGTGGAGGNCAATTGTATGCATCAATTTCAACATGGAAAGATACAAACTTTTCAAGCGATATTAAAGCATATACNATATCATCTCAAACTCCTTTGGGTTCTCAGAATCTTGGTTTGGTTGAAGTGTTTGGGTTAACTAGAAACGAAATCACTGGAGAATTTTTAACAAGCACATCAGATAACAATGTAATTGATTATTCATACAATCTTTTATCAACAAACTGGACATCATCTGTCCCACATGCCGGATGCATTTTTACAAAAAATAGTGAAAATATAGACGCAGGGCCTGCGCCAATTTATTCTTATCAGGTTCTCATAAATGCCATAAACATAGCTTTTGAATTGGCTTTTATAAGAGCAAACGTAAACGGAGCCGGATTATTAAGCGCTCCTGTCATATCAATGAATTTTCAAACTGGGATATGTACTTTAACTTACGATTCAGAATATACAAACAGCAAAAATGGTGTTGTTTCGAGTACCGATGGTATTCTTTTTAATAATGCGTTAAGCACCCTTATTGAATTTAATTCGTCTGCAGATGTGCTTGTGTCTGGATTTGATCTTATAAATTTATCGATTGGCTCAACTTCAACATCTCAGAATAATCAGACTATTACTTCTTTTAACGAGTTGGATAAAATTTTGTTTAACTCAACAACATTGTTTGTTGGTCAATCGTATTTTGGTAACAACCAGACAAATAACACAGTAACCGACATTGATTATGATTCTTCGACAATCATTTCAAATGCAGGACAGTGGCTATTATATCAGCCAAATTTTATTAGACCGTTTTTGTTGGCTAGTAACAACGCGATTGATCGTATTCAAATACAGATATTTTATCAATATCTGAACGGAACGGTATATCCGCTAATGATAAATCCTTCATCTGGATGGAATTGTAAATTGACATTTATTCGAAAATTTGGTTATTAAAAAAAGTTTTAAAATAGTTTTTTATTTTTAAAAAAAAATAAAAAAATCTTGTGTGTAAATAAAAACTAAAATGAGCATCGTTGATTCAGTCGTCGAGCTTGATAGCAGAGTGAATGTTTCTAAAAATTTTACGCAGCTCGTTCCTTTTACGGGTCAGAATGTCAATATGTACGAAATTCAAGCTGACGGGTCCAGTTACCCTTCACAAATATATTTTAATAACATTGTTAGCCCAGGGTCTTTATCAAACACTTTAATTGGTAGAAATGCGCGATTGCGTTATACTCTTACCATAACAGCTCCAAACAATGCTGGCAATCCTCTTGGATTAACCCAGAATCCTGGAGGTGTCGGACCAGCTGGTTTACCAGTGACAGCAGCCCTGCGGGCATTTCCCTTACAGTCGTGTACTGATACTTTATCGGTCCAGCTGAATGGTGCCACAAACACAGTGAACCAGCGTCAAATATTAAGTGCTACTCAGCGCTTTCAGTATAAAGATTATTTATCCAAATGGGCCACAGAAGCCCCGTGCATGGCTGACAACAGAGCACTGCTTGTTGCTGATTCCATTCAGACCGGTGCCGTCGCGGCAAATCTTTCTCCGATTTATCCTGTTTCAAATCAACCTCTATCCAGATATGAGAATTCGGATGGGACTTCCAGAGGGAGCTTTATACCAGTATCATACACCGTAAATGGAAATGATAATATTTGGGTTTACGATATTTCAGAGCCTCTCATGGTGAGTCCTTTTGTGCTTTATTCCGAGGATGTGTTTTTGGCTAATCTCAATAACATGAGCTTACAGTTGAATTACAGCTCTCTCGCCGATATGATCGTGTCATCAAAGGCCTACGATATTCCTAGCGGGATTGTTATTTCTAATCCGAGATTACAGTTAACTTACATTTCCGTTCAACCGTCATTAACAAAAATACCTTCTGTTTCAAAGTACGATTTTCAATCAATAGTATATTTTCCCCAGACAAAAAGCATTACAGCTGGTGCGATTAACACCGCAACCACAATGACATCGAATACTATTCGTTTTTCTGCAATGCCCCAGATGATATATTGTTTTGTTAGAAATCCTATTCAAAATCGTGCTGGTCAGACTAGCAGCGACTGTTTTTACAGTCTTGGATTGCCTGATGGAAGTGCTGGAGTTAGCATTCAGCTTGGAACAAGATCGGGTTTATTGGCCTCAATGTCAACCAAAACGATGTATCAGATCGCTTGCAGCAATGGTTACAATTCAACTTTTGCAGATTATAAATATGGTTCTGGTTCAATATTATGTATCAATCCCGTCAAGGACCTTGGCATTTCTCTCGGTAGCGACAGTCTTCCTGGAGAAGCAAATGGAAATGTTAATTTTCAAGTTCAATTGAATTTTTCCGCTGCCAATTACGCCTATGCAGGCAATCTCGCAGCCGTCCCAGCACAGGTTGAAATGATGATAGTGGCCGTGTACTCTGGGGACATGACCATATCTCCAGATCAGTGCCTTTTTAACCTCGGGACCCTTACTCAAGCCGAAGTGGCTACCCTTGTAGGTAAGGGAGCCAATTGGGTTTCATCTCAAACCACCAAGCCTTCTGTTCCTCAGGGATCGGGCCTTTATTCCCGCGGGAAACTAGTTGTAGGGCANGGNCAGGAGCGTTAAATTTTGTTTGTTTTTATTTTTCCAAAAATCTTTAAAAAAATAAAAATTCTTTCTATTATTAAAAAATGACAATGACTTACAGAGAATTTGTAAAAATGTCATATCCAAAAGTTACACATTTACCTTTCAAATCTCGGTTGGCAGAAATTGCAAAAATGTGGGCTGAACATAAAAAAACTCACGGCGGTATTATCACAGCTTCTGGGCTTACTGGGGCAGGTGTTACTGCTGCAGGTTTAGTGAAAAAAAAAGATAAAAGAACGAAAGCTATTGGAGGGTATTTAAAATCGCTTAAACTCGAATTACCAGAAGGGGTAAAGGATGGCAATAAGGTTTCTAATGTAAAAGCGTCAAAACTGAGAAAACACGTTGAGGGGGTTCTTGGTAAAAAAATTGCAAAAGATTCTGTAATGTTACTTAAAAAGATTTTGGCCTAATTTTTTTTGATTTATTTTTTTTATTTGATTAATAAATAAAATGGTTGACATAATTATTGTTACTGCACTTACAACAAGCGCTATCGCATTAATCACATCGTTAGTCACACACATCAGATATTCAAATTGCTGGGGCGGGAGTTGTAGAACCAGAGGAGATAACAGCCCTTCAATGACCCCCAGTGACATCAAATCCCCGCTTTTGTTACATAAATAAAATATTTTTTTGGTGCAATTTTTTAAAAATATTCTGAACAGATTTTGGTGGCTCTGGAGTTTTATCACACGTGCTGCAATAAATATCACTTCTGAAATCGTCAAAAGTTGTTTCGGATTGTTCATATTTGGGGCCCTCTGGGTTAACCCTTTTTGCTCTTAGAATTTCTAATTCATAATCAACTTTTTTTTGTTCAAAAAGTTTTTGTTTTCGTTTATGAGCTAATTCTTTAACATGTAACTTATGTTGAAGTTTTTCTTGATCTGTTAGCTTTGAATATTTTTCATGTGATTTAGCACGCATTTTTTCTTTGTGAATTTCGTATGCTTTTCTTTTTCGATCTAATTTTGCGACTTCTTCCGGATTAAGTTTTTTTAAAATGCTTTGAGCTTTCATGTATTCTGAAAATGTTGTATTATCCATATTATTTTATAAATATAAAGATTTTTTAATATAAAGAATTTTAAAAAATCTCTTGTTAAATAAAAATATAATGGAATCGACCAATAATCGATCTTTTGTCCCTCTTCTTGCTGGAAGAGTATATATCGGAACGTATGATTCGGTTTCGGAATTTAAAATTGCATCAGTCTCCTGTTTATCGGATAAATCGTGCAATATTGTTTGTTATCAGAGTCAAAATAAAGTTCAACAATTTGTTAGTTCTTATACAACCACAGCCAATGTTCAATTCACACAAATAATACCACTTACAAACCCGTTTGTCGAGTTTTCTGTCAGAAATACTGATCAGAATGATTCGACAGTCATGAATTTTACAGTCATATATAGTGCAAATCAAACATTGCCCGTTACAAGTAATAAAGTTCAGGTTGCTGATACGGTTGCTGAAACGTATTTACAATCCATTGCCAACGGATTATCTGCACCTTTAAAAACCAAAATTTCTGATAGTACAGGAGCCGATATTTTGGTTGATTCTGGGGGAAATTTACGAATAGCTGTTGAATCGTCTGTTCCAGTAAAAATCGAGGCCTCAGATGGAACAAATATAATTGTTGCAAACGGTGGACTTCAAGTTGGTCTGTTAGATAATTTGGGTGCTCCCTTTACTCAGTCACATACTACTGGGGCTCTTGATGTAAATATCTCTTCTGTGAGCTCTGGGCCGATTAGTGTCCAAACTCAAACAGGTCTGTCACTCGATTCTTCTGTGCAAACTCTTATCAATCAAAATCTTAATAATGGAGGGACTTTGTGGCTTTCAACCGTTGTTTCTGATGGAGATAATTCGACATCGATTGATTTATCTACAAAACAGGTCGTGACAGCCTCTTTCTTTGGAAATATCGTATGCGACCCATCAGATACGCCGACAATATTAATTTATTACAGTGCCGATAATACAACATTTTATGCATCTCAAAATACTATGCAGGGTTTAACTACTGGTGGAGGAAATTTCAGTTTAGATTGTATCAGCAATGCTCATTTTATTCGTGCGAAAGTTACTGGTTTAACTACGGGTGGACCTCTCTCAGGGACGGTTACAATGTATTTGAATTGTAGAACTCCATGAAACAAAAAATAAAAAAAAGTTTTTAATATATTGCAGTATATTAAAAAAATATGAACATTGACAAATCGTTGTATCGTTGTAGGATTAATGCTGTTGACGGTGGTTTATTAAAACATCCCAAATATAGAGACGATCTTGTATCCTTGGATGAAATTTTTTCTAAAATGGCTGGAAGAAATGGAAACTCGCTTTCCAAAATATCAATTCAAAATTATGTAAATAAAATAAACCGATTATCAGTCCTTTGTGAAGGACGTTTATATGATGGCAACATTGATTTTCTAAAACATCCTGAAAAAGTTATTTTGGAAATTAAAAAAAGTGATCTTTCTAGTAAAAAAGATTACATCAGTCCAGTTATCAAAATTCTCAAATTATCAGAAGAAAACGAAGACATTATAAAAACGTATCAGAAAGCAATGTCTGATTTTAAAAGTTCGGAAGATTCATTCAGGAAGGATAACAAGGCTTCCAAAAAAGAAAAAACACTTTCCATGCATCTTCCAGAAGTTCAGAGACGAATTAAAACATTTATTCCTCAAAATGATACAGAGCTTGTTCAAAAAGTGATTTGCGCATTTTATTTTCTTAATGATAATTTCACTCCAAGAAATGATCTACCAATTTTCAAAATTGTCTCTGATAAAAAAAAATTAAACAAGATGAACGATGATTTTAATTATCTTGTAACAAACAGTGAAGGGAAAGCTAATGGAATTATTATGAATAACTACAAAACAAGATATACATATGGACGCCAAAAATTTATGTTATCTGATGATTTTAAAAAAATTTTAGATGAATATCTTAAAGTTTTTGGAAAAATTCCTGGAGATTATTTGTTTGTCGACAAAAAAAATGAACCGTTTTCTGAAAGCAATTTTAGAAATTTAATTGAAACATCAATGGAAAACGTTGTTGGAGTACCAATTAATATCGGCTTGGCTCGAAAAATTAAAATCACAGAATGGTATTCATCTAATAAACCACATACGATTCATCAAAACGAGGATTTTGCAAGAACATTGCTGCATTCTTGCAAAATTGCGCAAGAGTACATAAAAGTTGATTTATTCGATAAAGATGATTAAAATAAAAAAAATAATTTTATATTTACTTAAACAAATAATAAATTATTGAATAAAATGGACTATAATAATGGGAAAATATATAAACTTGTTTCCGATAATACGGATTTAATTTATATTGGGTCATCTGCAAGCGAATTAAAAAAACGGCTATATTGTCATCGTTGTCAGTACAAGAAATTTTTAGAAGGAACACGTAAATATGTCACAACTTCACATAAATTATTTGAGTTGGGAGGAAAAATCACTATAGTTTTAATAGAGGAATTTCCGTGTAATTCAAAAATTCTTTTAGAACAGCGTGAACGGTATTGGGTTGAGATTTTGGAAAATGTTGTCAATAAATGTCGACCTAGAGTTTCAGATGATGAGAAAAAACAACAGACACTTATATGGCATAAAGCTCATAAAGATAGAATGGTTCAAGCAATGAAAAAATACACCGAATCTCACAGGGATAAAATTAAGGAGAGGAATAGATTAAATTATTTGAAAAAAAAGGAACAAAAAACATTGGAACAAAAAACATTGTAAATTTATAATTTTAAAGTTATAAATTTTTAAACACCTCTCTCATAAAAACGAGATTCAATATGCTGTGGCTGAAAATATTTCATAACGACGTTTCTTGCAGTCTCAGGAACAAATGGTTTACACGTAAAAATATCAATATAGGCATCACCACTTTCATCACAAAAATGAGCACAGCAATTTGATGTTGTCAGAAGCTGACTCCAAGTATATCCAGTTTTATTATCTTTTCCAAAATGAACTATTTGAGGTAATCCAAATTCAGTCATTCCTATTTCTCTCACAAGTTCGTGTCCAAATCGTTCGATTATGATAGGATCAAGCACATTTTTATTACAAGCCCTACAGTCCATCGACAAAGTCCATCCCCAAATTTCTTTTTGAGATTCCATTTTATATTATGACAAGGTTTTTTTATTTTTTGGAATAAATTTGTAAAAAATCATTCTGTCAGAATCAGATTTTAATTTTTGATTAAGCGGCAAATGTATAGACAATAACACCATATCGTCATTACAATTAATTTTTAAATAAAGGTCTGACTTATCTGGAAGAAGTAAAACACTTCCATTCCAAATAGGTTGATTACTGTCTTTATAAAATTTACAAATATTTTCAAATTCAAGTAAAACATTTGAAGATAAAAACAGCCGGTCGTAATTTATTAAACTTAATTTACTGAACATTGATAGAAAGCACATTTTATATATAGCAAGATAAAAAAAATAATATACTAAAATCGGTAATATACTAACTAAGCAATGCAATATACTAGATAATATACTAAATGGGTATATTTAAGGCATATTAATTTCCATATAAATTTATATGGAAATGATTTATTCGTAATATACTCATTGGTATATCAATATTGGTATATCAAACTCGTAAATATACCGTCTGGTATATTACATTTCTATATGTTTTTAAAAACTTTTTGAAAAAAATCATGTACTATTATAAAAGTAATAAATGCCATACGCTATCGTCAAAGATACTAATGGTTATTTTGTTGAAAATACATTAACCCATTTGAGAAAAGAAAAAAAACCAATTTCTTTGCAAAAAGCTAAAGCGCAGCTTCGTGTTTTAAATGCTTCTGAAGGTGGTGGATTGGAGCAAGAGCAGTACCAAAAATATCTTGAAACACATCATTTTGGCGACATTTCCACAGCAAAAGAAACTGAATCCGAAAAATCAGCTTCAGCATCTTTAAGTGATATTTACAAAAAAAATCAAGCATATCAAAAATTAGTAAATGTTTTTGGAGTTCCAAATTTACATGGAGGTGTTTTTAAAAATCTGGCTCAGGAAACACAAATGGCTGTTGAACATGAAACTGAATTATCAGAGCTCGAAAAACCATATTTTGATTATTGGACAAAAAAATTTCAGAATGCTATTCTAAATCTTTGGGAACCAGGTCTTACTCAAGGCAGATTGTTAAAATATTCTGAAAGCAGAATTCCTTCAGTTTCAGGAAAATCAAAAGCTATTTTATTATTAAGATCGAAATCAAAAGCTCCAGAATATGATTATAATGAAGAGCAAAAACAGTATGTCGGATTTTACAATAAATTAAAGGATAATTCAATTGCGATTTTTAATCCAGATGTTTCCGATCAGTACATTGAGCAGCAGCTTTCTTTGGTAAGTGGTACTCCAGAGGGCCGCGGACGTCTTCGAGCCATTCAGGATTTGCGAAGAATTTTAATAAATCCGAATTTCAATTATAAGGATGCTGAAGAACAAAATGTCCAGCGTGCAAAATCTGTTGGTGTTTTAAATGACCAAACTTCAGCTGGCCAATACAAAAAAGGATATGATGAGACTGTTTCATATATTAATCAATTTGGTGCTGTTTACTTATGGAATGATATAACTCTTGATAATCTTCCAGACAAAACAGCATACGATCAAGGAGTAAAATATGCTGTCATTCAATACAGAGCAGCATGGCCATATCAGGCTCGCCCTCCACCAAAAAAATCCACATGGGATGAAGTCTGGGACGCTGTTACCACAGGGCTCGAAATCGGCCTTGAAGTTACGAAAGTTGTTTTGTTATAAAAAAATTTATATTATTAATAAAATATAAATTCAAAATGTTGCATGTTTTAAATTGAAACTTAAGCCATATCCATGAATTAACACATCAGCTCTTGCAGCCAAATCTGTTGTTTTTGAGATGACTGTTTTTACATAATCTTGTAATTCGTTTTTTAACGAACTTGTATCCTGTAAAACGAATTTTTCAGCACCTGGATTTAATTCTAATATTTTTGGTGTTCCTTGTAAAAGAATTAAAATAAAATTTTGGCAATTGTTTG
>JGI26470J50227_1000923_pt1 | contig 11101 bp, 1 predicted proteins | sample FreactTroBogLake_FD_50227 | JGI IMG/M metagenome (IMG submission 50227) | reverse complement strand
CCCTGCCGTGACGGCAGACGTTGCCAGAATTATGCGATGCCCTGACACGTTTAACTATAAAACTGAACCTCCTAATCCGACTAAGTTTTTGTCGGAGGAAATAAACCAATATGATTTTGGTATGTTCAAGGAGTTCTTGGGTGAGGTTAAGGTCAGTTCAGAAGTTTCTGATATATTCGCCAAAGCCAAGAAAGGTTTAGATAACGAAGTAGATGTATTTAAGAATGAAAACTTTGAGTACAACTTTAGTGATATTGCAGAAAAAAGTTTAAACGGCAAAGGCTGTAATCAGATTAAATACATTCTGGAAAAAGCCGCAGAGTGCCCAGAGCCATTATGGTATGCCGGTCTCTCAGTAGCGGTTCGTTGTGTGGACGGTAAAGAAGCCATTCACATGATGTCCGAAGATTACCCCGGCTATAGCCCCTCGGAGACTGAGTATAAAGCTCAACGGTCTTTAGAGAACGCGAGTTGGGCGCATTCGTGTCTTGCATTTAAAAAGGAAAACCCAAGTGGCTGCGATGGATGCCCATTCAAAGGAAAGCTTAGATCAAAGTCTCCAATCGACCTTGGACGAAAGTTTATTGAGGCAACGGAAGAACCCAAAGAGGTGGGTGAAGCGGACGCAGTTCGGAATGAAGCGAATCCCAAAGAAGTTCCTTTCTTCCCACCACAGATAAGACCGTTTGTTCGCGGTAAGTTTGGCGGCGTGTACTTCATGCCTCCTGCTGATGAGAATGGAGACAGAGAAGATCCAGTATCCATTATTGACGAGGACTTTTATCCAGTTAAACGAGTATGGGCAGGGCCTACCGATAAAGAATGTTTATTGATGCGGTATGTGTTACCACACGATCCGCTGAGGGAATTCTTACTACCTTTGAAATACGTCTGCACGTTCGATAAGTTGAAGCAGATTTTGTTTGAAAACGGGGTTAATTTCCATATCAGCCAGACACAAAAGATGTTTGACTACCTTAATAAGTGGACAAACTATTTAAAGAAGAAGGAAGAATCAGAAATTATGAGACAACAATTAGGTTGGACAGAAGACAGATCAGCGTTTGTATTAGGCACCGTTGAGATTACTTCAGAAGGTAAGGAGCGACAAGCTGCCATATCCCCTATGATCAGAAACGTGTCTAAATTCATGCGTCCGATGGGCAGCTATCAAGTATGGAAGGATTCGGTAAACAGACTTAACGAGCCGGGGTTTGAGATTTTGGCGCTTGGTCTACTGCAAGGGTTTGCATCGCCTCTGATGACCTATACTGCGGTTCCCGGGGCTACGATTTGCTACCAAAACACCGACAGTGGCGTGGGTAAGACTGGCGCGGTATACGCGGGTCTGAGCGTCTTTGGCGACCCGTACAATAGCAGTATCCTAGAGGGCTTATCTACCGATAACGCGTTTACTGGGCGCTATTTGGGGCTTAAGAATATCCTATTAGGCTTAGACGAGGTGTCTAACATCCCTGCTGATCTGCTATCTAAACTGCTGCACCGCATCAGCCAAGGTAAGGCCAAGTTACGTATGCAATCATCGGCGAATGCGGAACGGGATCACGAGATGTCTGCGTCATTGCAGGGGGCGTGGTCATCCAACCAATCAATGTATGACCGACTGTTCTCTTTAAAATCCGCGCCACAAGGCGAAATCATGCGGTTAATTGAGCTGTATGTACGCAAGCCAAAGCCGATGGAAGAGAATGATCTACTAGGGCTTGAGATTTTTAACCCGCTGAAATTGAATTATGGATGGGCTGGGCCTGAATTCATCAAGCATCTTTACAAAGTCGGTGATGCCCGTATCTTGAAGTTGATTACCAAATGGGAGCAAAAGTTCATTAAGGACTACGGCGCTGACTCCGCTTACCGGTTCTATAAAAGCGCAATTGCTACTTGCTTTGCGGGTGGGGAGCTGGCAGTAGAGGCAGACATCATAAACCTTGATCTTGAGCGGATATATAACGCGGTAATCTTGAATATGATTCAGGCGCGAGATAAGACCATCAAGCCAAGTGACGTAGACTACAGAGCGTTGGTGTCTGATTTTTACTACAAGAACATTGGATGCTTCTTGGTGTTTGACGAGAACAATAACCCTCGCAAGGACACTTTCAGAGGCAACAACCTGCTTGGACGTATTGAATTAGAGAGCAGNAAGGTCTANATCCACCGTGGCGAGATGCGTAAGTTCTTAAATGAGNGGCAGATTAGTACGCGTGAGTTTGAGATGATGCTTGAGAAAGAAGGGCTTTTATTAGAAAGCAATTGCCAGAGNCGACTGTCTACCGGTGCAGGTACGGGCTTTGGCGCAACCCCTCCAATTCGTGTTTATGTGTTCAAGAGTGAGTTCGATGCATCAGAATTTGCAGCAGAATGATTTTGAGGAGCCGGAGTGGCTATTCCCGTTTGACGCAATGGATATCGGGGATAGCTTCTTTATACCTACGCTAAAGCCAGCCAACATGGTTTACGTGATTGACACCCGCGCCAAAAGTGCGAAGTGTAAGATACGACTTGCTGTGCAAGTCCATGAAGGCTGTCTTGGCGTTAGAGTATGGCGTATAGGCTAGGGTTCAACACCGTAACGTGCAGCGTTTTCAACGATTGCACGTTTATAAACGTCCATAGCATCACGGAGTTGTTTTGAGTACTCTTGTTTTTGCACAGGTGTAAGATTCGGCATACTCTGAATAGTATTCAAATCCCTTTCTAATTTATTTATTGCGCCTTGAGAACCTTTGAATATCTCGTAAGCGGCAACCTCATTTTGATGGGTTTGAATATACTTTGCGGCCTGTTCAGTATCAGGGTCGTTAAAAGCTTGCCCAATTTTTTCTATCTTACTTTTTATGCCGACATAGTCTTCGTTAGCTGCATCGGTTCTACGGCTGATGAATGATCCAGCAAAAGGTTTTAGGTCTGTGGCTTTGACGCCTTGGCCTGTGGCGATTTGATTAGCTGCATAGCCCATACCCAAAAGATCATGCACACCATCCAGATAGCTAGTCATAAACGTATAAGCTACGTTAGGAGGCACATCTACTCCCAGATTATGATACATCCAAATGGATAAGGTCTTGTATTGATCAGGTACCCCTGCACCGCCTGTATAAGCGGCTGGGGTCTTGGTTGCGTATTCGTTATAGATTGAATGCCCACGGGAGTCTTTGTTCGCAAGCAACATCATAGGCAATTCAAGAGCCGTAGGCGATACCATGTACGCCGCCCAAGTCAATGGGTCTTTAGTTGGAGAAATGTCTGACGTTTGCTTCGGCAAAAATTCGCTGATGATTTTGGAAGTATTTTGCCCAAACTCTTTAAAGTTCTGAGACCCATCTGCCAAGCCGCCAATTTGTTCGCCTATTCCAATTAGGTTGTTAGGGGGAAACCCATAAGGAAGATCAAGATAAGTCTCTCCATCCGCAGTAACAGGGATACGGAATGATCTGGTAGCTCGACTTTCTTTTTCTTTCTTCTCTTGCAGTTTTTGGTACTGCTCCCAAGTCAATAACCCTCCGGCAGCTAATGCATACGCCCAACTGTTCTTTAAGAAGTGTAAGAACACCCCGGAACCGATCATAGTCGCAGCACCCTGCTTTGCATATCTGCGTTCTTGTAAGAGCCGTTGTCGGGCAGTCGCACGTTCTTTGGCATTCTGCTCTTGTACTTTAGGATCATCAGATTCAGATACAGGAGCAATCTTACCGACTAGTTTATCGATATTGTCATCAGTCCAGAACATTTTTCTTAAGTGGTCTAATGCGGTAACCTTCGAGGTCATTTCAGGTGCCCAGAACGCATACAGAGACCTTAACACTCTAGACGATTGGTCGCCCCCGCTAAGACTGAAGTTCGCAAGGTTTTTAGCAACGCGGGTTGCGATTGTTTGAGCCTCTTCTAATGATTTACCATTCTGAAGTTCAACTCTTTTAACCAGCCCATAAGCAGAAACGCGGCTTACTAAATCCCATGATCGGTTGTAGTTTTCCAACAAGGCATCCAATGCAGCGAGAACCCTTTGATGTACGGGTTTGACCCTTAAAGATTTTAATTTTTGTTGCGCGTCTTTGAGGTTTAAACCACCTTCAAAGATAGCCATACCACCTTGAGACATCCATTCATGCGCGTCTTGTACGAACTGATTGTCAGCGTGGTCTTGTAAGTATTTTGCGTACTCTTTAGGATTACCTCGACGGGCAAATAGGCCAAACATCTTGAAGCCATCACCACTAACCAAATGTTGTGCCACGTTATTCAGATATTGGAACGTGCCTACCTGCCCCAAATAATGCATTGGCAATTGGGTTGAGTTTGCTAAGGTATGCATCAAGAAGTTTTTGACCGGGAACGCAAACCGGAATCTGGTGTATTGTTTAGCTATACCACCAGTTAACCAACTAGAACCTTTTAATGCCCAATGNAATTCTTGGAATTTTCTACGGATTCCATCCAGTAGTTTTTGGTTATCGAGGCGATAGACTTCCGTGTCACCATTGGGCAATACGTAGTTAATCTTGTCGCCACCCAAATACTTATCTCCACCAGCTTCCTTATCTAAGAAATCAGGCTTCAAGAACCGATCAGTCATCTTGACGGTGCCGACTTTTTTACCTTCAACTTCGCCACTGTCAATTAAGTTTTTGATGGTCAAAGCTAAGTTAGCTTTACCAGCCTTGCTGGCTGATCGCATTGTGTCATAGAACATTTGCGTAAGGGGATTCTCGGTCAGGTGTCTACCACCTTCCATGCCTTCTTCAAACCCAGACACGCCTCCTGCTAGTCGCTTTCCTTCCAGCTCAGTAGGATCAAACTCACCCTGTCGAGCTTTCATCGGGGCGTAGTTCTTCCATTGGTAAAAATGTTCTGTTAAATCATCTAACCAATCTGTCCAGTTACCGCCCACACGGTCAAGTTCTTTTTTAAGCTCTCGCAAATTGCCAAATTCATCAAGGGCTTTCTCTAGCAACGGGCCAGTTACAGGATGGTCTAAATCCTTTTTAAGAAGCTCTAATACCGCACGGACTTTCTCAGGTTCTGCTTCTGCGGTAACCATAAACATGTCATCGTTAGTATCTGTAGGCAAGGGAGCAGCCACGCCTCGTTCATCAACTTTTCTATGTGGGTAGTAGCTTTCCCCACGAGGATCATGGTTGCGGGTATCGTTGACTATACGATCTAATTGATTCGATAATCCTCTAAGGGCAGCAGCACGTTGATCAGGAGGAATCTTCTGGTTCCCCATCGTCTGCATCGCTTTATCGTAAATCATCTCACGCAAAACGGCAGGGGACTTGCCTAATTCTGATCCAGCAGCTCCGGGCACAACTTTGGTAGCCAGCGGCATGTAACGTCTTATAAGTTCTTTACGTCTTTCAGGAATAGAAAGATACTTCAGATATCCACCAAAGGTATTCAGCGCCTCATCTGGAGTCAGCCCCTTCGCCACCCCATAATCGTGTACCGCATTCATCACTGCTTTGGCTTGTGGCATCACCTTAGTATTGACGTACCATTCAGTCTTACTGTCCATATTGCCCAAGATGTCAAACGGATTATTCCGTTTCGGGCCTTCTACTTTTAGCAAGCCACGGCGATCTAGGTTGTTTTGGATGCGCTGCGCTTCGTTATAAGCATTCTGTTGCTTCTGCTTAAAGTTTTCCCAAGCCTCGTCCAAGTTACTAAACTTGCCTTTGATCTTATTTTTAAGCTCGTCAATCCGATCTTTAGCAGATTTATCTACAGTCTCTTTACCACGGAGCTTTTGCTCCATCTCGGCACGGAGTTCATCAGGAGTTTTTGGGCCTTTAGCTTTTATAGAATAGGTAGGTAAATCGTATTCTTCATTTAGCCTTTTAATGCCTTTTAAATTTCCTAACAATTCATGGGACTTGTATTTGCCATCGCCTTTAACCAAAGAGTCAATAGCATTCAAAACCGGATGATCGGAATTTAATTTAAATAAGGATTTAATTTTTTGCCAGAATTCACTTAAGAATTGACGGATACGCCCAAAGACCGTTGGATTAATTTCAGTCTCCATACGACCTTGCAACAATCTAGTTGCGTTAACGGCAAAAAATTCAGACGGAGTTGATAGCGCATACAAGCTTTGAGGCACTTTACCGTCAGAAATATACGACCAAGCCATTTTTAACAGGTCATAGTTATATCTTAAATTTTCAGAACCGAAATAAAAATTGTTGAGCGCATTAAAATAATTGTATTCTGGAGTACCCTTCTTAGATTGTTTAAACGCTTTTAATAACTGCCTACGCCATTCTTGACGAAGCGATTTTTGTATATCTGCTGGAAGTAAACGCTCAAGGTGGTGCATGATCTCATGTAATACGGTATCACCATCTTCGTCGTTTTTAATAATTTTTGCTATACGATTAATAGAATCGTATATACCAGCAGCACCTTCGACTTCATTACCATACGCATCTTTGATTGTACCGGGGATAGATACAGCTAAATCCTCAACTAATTTTGGATTTTTTCGCATGAACCATTCGGCTAAATCAACAGCTTCAGGATTTAAATGCCCATCGCGGACGGCTTGGGCTAATCGACTTTTAATAGTCCAGATGCCTCGTAAAGGTTCTTTTGTCTCCATCTCGGCACGGAGTTCATCAGCGGTTTTCTCACCACCTAGTGGCCCAGTTTTCTCATTTCTGCCGCCACCAGCCCCGGCTTCACTCCTTTGTCCAGAAGCGCCACGGCCTGAAATAGCAGGTTGCTGTACTCGTTTCCCGGCTGGGATTTCTCCGCTAGGCTCGCCGTTGCCTTTAGATATCCTTTCATAGCTAACGCTGGGTTCGATTCGCTCCTCGCTGTCTTGAAGACGTTTTCGAGTAGGGGAGATATTTTCATATGCATAAATTCTTATTCCTTCTGCAATTATGTCACTATTATTTTGTACCAATTTGACAACAGCACGTTTGATCGCATTATATTCNTTCTCTTTATTAGCTTGTAATTTATACTCAATCCTTTGCATTTCTGCTGGAAAGNTTGCATTATGGCTACGCACTTTATGATGCGCCATTTCATGTACCATTGTACCGATGAAACCATATGCGGCCTCAAGCATATTAGGTGATTCAGGTATAAGCGGGTTTAAAAAAGACGCAGCAAAAGGTACCCTAATCGAAACGCCTCGATATTCTTTATCAATAGATATGCCTACACCTTCTTCTTTTAATTCAGGATAATNTAATGCATCCGCAATAATATCTCTAAGACTTAGAAATTGTTTTCCAATCCCGTGAATATATTTATCATAACGATCCCCAAATTTTTGACGCATATAGTTGCTAACTTCCATCGGCCCATCTGGGGTTTGGATAGTTAAGTTGTCATGCACCATTACGCTATTAGGATCAATATCACTTTGCGGGACTGTCAGTTTCCCAGCGTCCGGAATATCAGCTTTTAAATCTTCCGCTTTTAATTCAGGTACTTCTTTACCCCCAACATAAACGATGCCATTTTTAACCTCAACATTATCACCTTTACTAATAGCATCAAATTTTGATTTAGGGGCAGCTATTTTAGGCTCTATGTTTTGTACCTTGCCTAATTTTCCTGATTTATTAAAATATTGAATGCCGCCAAAAGATTTAGCGTCTTCTTTAGCATTTGCATAGCTGTATTGTTTATGAAGATAATTTATTACTTTTTGTAAATCTTTTTCAGCTTCTGGTGTTAAGCTTTTTCTATTAAAAGTAAATGGATACCCTGCTTCTCCGGGCTTAACATTAGGACGGAGGTCTATATAAAAATTGTACGGTATTGCATCCGAAAATAAATTGCCCGGATTTTTTGTTAACTTTTTCTCGAATTGATACAACCCATTTGATAAATAATAAGTATTATTATCATATGTAGCCTTTTTGGGATCAGGTTCGTTACTTACATAAATACGAGCGTTTCCCCAAGGGTACTTTACGTTAGCCCATTGTGAATAGTCAGCAACGGGAAATGTAGACCCTGAATTTTCTATAGGTCTGCCATTATAAGAAACATCAATATTTGCAAATAAAGGACTCTGACGAACAGAGTCTGGAGCGTAATACGAATTTAAGAATCTAATATCCGTTTTTTGCCCGTTAGAAGAACTCATATAATTTTCTGGTACTGTGATCTTTACATGCGTACCATGCCCATCGGGGAATCTTGCGCGGTCTTCTGGAGTAGCATCTCGGATGGAAATACTTGGTGGGGGGAAATTACTTTTTGGACTTAATGACTTCATTAAGTCTTCGCCAGTGGTATTTAATTCTGATACTTTACCATCACGCATAGTAGTAACGTGAATGTCTTTATTAGCATACAGAGTTAACATCTTGGCTATACCAAAACCGCCAGATGCTATATCGCTTTCTTTTTGAGTGCCCGCAATCTCTAAAAACTTTGTAGCTAAAGTTTTAGGTGCCATCCCAGAACCGTTATCAATAATCGAGATAGAACGATCTGTAGGGTCTGTTGATATGTCAATCTTACCTTTTTCTATTGAATTATTATCTAATAATGCTTTAACAGCATCAAAAGAATTTTGCATCAATTCTTTAACAGTTACATGAGCCTGTTCACTTTGGTCACCATATAATTGAGGGCCGAGCATTTTAGCCATACGCTCAACGTCCATTCCCGGTTCAGCGGCAATAGACTCACCTAAAATTCCAAGTTTGGCATCATCGACTGCTTTATTAACTGCATCTGCTGAAGTACCGCCATGTTCCACTAGATCAGTAGAGGCATCGGCAATAGCATCGTTAAATGGTTTAGGAGTAGGAGCGGTTATAGTGCTTGGTTCTTCAACAGGCGGCGCTGCGGATTTAGGTTTTTGTACACCCAATAAATCAGAAAGCTCTTGATCCCCGCCGACAGTTGGCGGTGTAGGAGGAGTTCGGGGGGCTACCGGCGGCGCTTCAGGAGGCGCAGTTTTCGTAGCTTGAGGGCCAGTTAAAAGTCTCGTTGGCTGAGTGGGTTCATTCTCAAAAACTCCGGCACCTGCTGGATCGCCTACGAATTCTGCTTCTCTACCAAAAACAGTATTAACACCCAGACCACGTTGTGCGCTAGCACCAAATTTTTGACCTGCGCCTTCTAATCGGGATTCAATTGCTTCACCGAAGGCAGTAGGTTTATTTTGTACGAGACCTAAAGCCGTTGCCATCAAAGTTTCTTTAGGATCGATTGTGCCCGTTTCAGCATACTGCTGACCCGCAGATACCCCACCTTGTAGCACTCCTGAGAATGCAGCTCTTTTTAAAGCTTCAGAAGTAGTAGGGACTCCGATTCCGGCAGTTGCAAGTGAAGGGGCTACGCGAGCTGCAAAAGCAGTTTTAGGGTACTGTTTAGCTTTCTCAGCTAATTGTTCTTCAGTAAGCCCATACTCTTCTTGTGTTTCTTTAGGAACATATTTATTGATAGCTTCTCTTTGGGCCTGAGCAGTCTTATACGCCCCGTATAATCCTCCACCTATACCTGCTATAAGTTCTATGGCGGGGACGGCTAACGCACCTACTCCTTCTGTTGCGGCAGTTTCTCCAGCAGCAAATGGGAAAGCTTCAAGAGCAGCCGAAGTAGCCCCTCTGGCAAACCCTCTGGCTAACGCCCCAAGCCCAACAGCTCCAGCAGTAGGAGTCACCGCCAATGCAGATTCCCTAGCGGCGGTCTTAGCTAATTCTTTACCAGACTCGGGATCTAGATATGTATTAGATATAAATTCCTTATACCCATCATTAAGTTTATCTTGGGGGATGGTAGGCGCAACGAACTGGGTAAAATATTTATCCCGCAAGTCTACTTTTTCTTTATCAGAAAGCTCTTGATAAAAAGGTTGCGTAGTTACTTCAGGCCAAGATAAAAAATTTTGATCTGATGCCATTGTTATGAACCGCTGGGGTTATTAGGATCGCTCGTAAACCTTGGATCAACAACTCCAGTAGTGCCAGATGCTCCGGTAGGAGGAGTATTAGCAGCAGGGGTTCCAGCAGGAGCAGCCCCAGTTCCTCCTTGATTATCAAACATATGCATTTGCATTTCTACTCGCTGTCGTAAAGTTTCTTGCGCTTGCGTTTTTATATTCGNGTCTGTGCTATCTAGGTTAAGTTTTAATATAGGATCAGTATTAACAATATTGTTAATAGTACTTTGNATAAACTGATCCCGTCTTGATTGAGAATTAATAGCTTGAGGATTAACCTTTAACATTGCTTGAGCCGCACCATTATAATCACCGGGATGACTCTTCAAGTAATCGTTATAAAGCGCCCTTTCAGCATCTTTAATTGGGTCACCATAAATACGTTGATCCAACGCCATTCTAGCTTGATTTTGTTGGAATTCCGCATCTCGTTGTTGCAGACTGCCCAAACGTACCCCTGCTTCAACAGCATTATTCATAGCGGCTTGCTTGTCTCTTTGCATTCCCATTTCACCTTGGACATCGGTGCGTAAGTTACGTTGTAACTCATGTTCATGGTCAATAGTGCCTTGAGCTTCAAGTTTTGCCAATGCAAATTTATTCGCGTTGAGGTCTCTGAGAGCTTCCATCTTAGCCTTGGTAGTAGCCGCAGCATTAGCACCCACAGAAGCCAGCAATCCAGACAGTCCTTGTCCAGCGTAGCCAGCTTGGTTACCTAATAAACTCGCCTGTTGTAGGCCCGCCGCTGCGCCAGCTTGTTGAGCTAACTGATTCGACATCTCATAGTTCTTTTGAGCCTGATCTAATGAATCGGCATGGATTTGTAAGAATCGATTGTATCCTTCACCAATGCCCATTTCTTTTTCACGAGCTTTGATTTGATTCATATAGCTTCCGGTGGGGTACATACTTTCAGCTTGTTGAGCAGCATTTTGCAACAAAGCATTGTAATCTAATTTACCGGCATGATAGATATTAAGAGGTTTGATTCCCCCAGTACCCGCAGTAACATCACCACCATCATCATAGCGTCTTACAGGCCCACCGTGCGCCGCAGCAAAGTCTACGTCGCCTTGGTTAACATCCGCACTTGCTAAGTAAGCAGGNAGAGACGCAAGACCTTGAGCTTGGGGGGTTTGAGGAGCCGCCATCCGCGCC
>JGI26470J50227_1000922_pt1 | contig 11103 bp, 7 predicted proteins | sample FreactTroBogLake_FD_50227 | JGI IMG/M metagenome (IMG submission 50227) | reverse complement strand
AAGTGGCTCGGATGCTCCTCAAGGCTGGGAACGTCGAAGCCGCCTTGGCCAGGTTGGACAAGGCGCCGGCGGTCTTCGAGCGCGGCAGGGCCCTCTCCCGGAGGTTGCTGACCTTCTCCAAGGGAGGGACCCCCATCAGGGCAACCGTGAAGCTCGGGTCACGGATTCTTGAATGGGTGGATTTTGCGCTCCTGGGGTCCCACGTCCTTCCGTCCTTGGAAATCGACCCCGAACTTTGGGTTTGTGAATGCGACGCCGACCAGATCGGACAAGTCGTGAACAACCTGCTGATCAACGCCCGGCAAGCCTCCCCTCCTGGGGGAACCATCACGATCCGGGCGTCCAACGTCTGGAAGCCCCAGCCCTACGTGGCGATTGAAGTCACCGATGGCGGACCTGGAATTCCACCGCAGACGCTTCCCAGGATCTTCGACCCGTTTTTTACGACGAAACCAGAGGGAACAGGACTGGGTCTCTCAGTCTCGTTGTCCATCGCCCAGCAGCACCAGGGCTGGATCGACGTCTCCGCCCCGCCCCAGGGTGGAACAACGTTCACGCTGAACCTTCCGGCCTCCCCTGAAAAAAGACAGGCGCTGCGGACAGGCCCGTTCGTCCCTTTGAGGTGTTCCGGTCCCGTCCTGGTCATGGACGACGAAGACAACATCCGTGAAACGGTGGCCGCGATGCTGGTCAGCTTCGGGTTTGACGCCTTCCAGGCCAGGAACGGCGACGAGGTGCTGACGAAGGACACCCAGTTGCACGAATCGAACCGTCCCGTCGTTTTGTACCTGATGGACAACATCATTCCCGGTGGAATGGGAGGGCTCGAGACGACCCAAAGGCTCAAGGACCGGGGAGCTTCGGGGCGGATCATCCTTATGAGCGGCTACTTCGAGGCCTCGACCACCACGGGCGTGGTCGGAGGACACGGACTGGTCCATTTGGCCAAACCCTTCTCGTCGGAAGAACTGGCCCTGGTGATCGCTTCGATGAACCTCTAGGTCGATCGCGCGACCGGAGCGAGGACGACCAATGAGACCCCGACAGCCCCGAAGCGGTAAGGATCATCACCATCGTCTGCCCCGACGCCAGCGCGTCAGCGTGCCGCTGCCCGCCTGACGCCGGTTCCTGAACGTCCGCAGGTCGTTTTAGCCCTTCGATTTCGAGAACACGTCGAAGGTCACCGCCAACAGCAAGACAATTCCCTTGATCGCCTGCTGCCAGTCGATCCCGACGCCCAGGAGCGACATGCCGTTGTTGAGAACGCCCATGACCAAGGCTCCGATCATGGCGCCCAGCACCGTCCCGATACCGCCGGCGGTCGACGCGCCACCGATGAAGCACGCGCCGATGGCGTCGAGTTCGAAGCCAGTACCTGCCTTGGGGGTGGCGGCGTTGAGGCGGGCGGCGAAGACCATGCCCGAAAGCGCCGCCAGCACACCCATGTTCACGAACACCCAGAACAACACACGCTTGGTCTTGACCCCGGAGAGGGCCGCGGCCTTTTCATTGCCGCCCAACGCATAGATGTGGCGGCCGGCGATCGTCTTGTTCGCGATGAACGTGTAGAGCAGGATCAGCACCGTCAGCAGGATCATCACGTTGGGGATGCCTTTGTACGAGGCCAAGGAAAGGGCGAAAGCGTTGAGAGCCAAAAGAATCAGCACCAGCTTCGTGATAGTCAGGCCCAAGGACAGCGGTTCGAAGCCGTACTTCTTCAAAGCCGACCGCTTGGCCATCTCGCTCCAGATGAAAGCGATCGAGGCGATGAAACTGAGGACCAGCGTGGTGATGTGGATGCCCTGGCCCCCGAAGACGTCGGGGAGGAACCCCGAGCTGATCAGCTGAAACTCCGAGGGGAAGGGGCCGATCGACTGGCCCTGGAGCGTGACGTAGGTCAGACCGCGGAACAGAAGCATGCCCGACAGCGTGACGATGAACGCCGGGATGCGCACGTAGGCGATCCAAAAGCCGTGCCATGCCCCGAGCAGGGCACCGAAGAGAAGGATGACGATCATGGCCAGCCAGAAGGGCATGTGCTCGGTGACCATCAAGACGCCTGAAATCGCCCCAACGAACGCCGCCAAGGATCCGACCGAGAGGTCGATCTGGAAGGCGACGATGACCAGCAGCATGCCGATCGCCAGGATCAGGATGTACGAGTTCTGAAGGATGATGTTCGTGACGTTCAGGGGGTTGAGGAGGATTCCTCCTGTGAGGATTTGGAAGAATCCCACGATGAACAAGAGGGCCAGGACCATTCCGTACTGGCGGATGTTGTCGCGGAACAGGCGCGCAAGGTTTTCCATGATCAGTTTCCTTTTCCGGGTGCTACGGGAGCACCGAGCATGAGTTTCATGATTTTTTCCTGGTTGGCTTCGGCACGGTCGAGGTTGCCGGTGAACCGACCCTGGCTCATGACGTAGATCCGGTCGCAAAGACCAAGGATTTCAGGGAGTTCCGACGAGATGAGCAAGACGCCCTTCCCCTCGGAGGCAAGCCGGTTGATGATCGTGTAGATCTCGTATTTGGCCCCCACGTCGATGCCCCGGGTGGGTTCGTCGAGGATGAGGATGTCGGGTTCCGAGAAGATCCATTTGCTGAGGACGACCTTCTGTTGGTTTCCGCCGGAGAGGTTCACAGTCTTCTGTTTGATGCTCGAGCACTTCGTGTTCATCGATTTGCGCAGTTTCTCGGCCTCGACGATCTCGAGGTTTTCGTTGAGCACCCAGCCGTTGGCAACTTTCCCCAACGAGGCGAGCGTGGTGTTGTGCTGGATGTCGTCGATGAGGATCAGCCCCAGCTGCTTGCGGTCCTCGGTGGAGTACGCGATGCCGGACTCGATGGCCTGGCTCACGCTGGCGAGTTTGAGTTCCTTGCCGTCCTTCACGATCGACCCCGTGATGTGCTTGCCCCAGGCCTTGCCGAAGACGCTGAGGGCGAACTCGGTGCGGCCCGAGCCCATCAGGCCGGCGATGCCGACCACCTCGCCCTGTCGGATCGAAATCCCGCCGTCGTAGATCATCTGGCGGCCCGCGTGTTCCGGGTGGAAGACGTTCCAGTCCTTGACCTCGAAGATGACCTGCCCGATTTTGGGAGTCCTCTCGGGGAACCGGTGGGTCATGTCGCGGCCGACCATGCCCTTGATGATCCTATCCTCGGTGATGCCTTCCTTCTTGACGTCGAGGGTCTCGATCGTCTTGCCGTCTCTGAGGATAGTGATCGTGTCGGCGACCTTGGCAATCTCGTTCAGTTTGTGGGTGATGAGGATGCTCGTGATGCCCTGGTTTTTCAGTTCCAGGAGCAGTTGAAGCAGGTTGTCGCTGTCCTTCTCGTTGAGCGCCGCGGTCGGCTCGTCCAAGATCAGAAGCTTCACTTCCTTGGAAAGTGCCTTCGCGATCTCGCACATCTGCTGCTTGCCGACGCCGATCGAAGAGACCAGGGCATTGGGAGACTCGGTCAGACCCACCTTCTTGAGGAGCTCACGGGTCCTGACGGTGGTCTTGTTCCAATTGATGACCCCGGCCATGGCCTGCTCGTTGCCCAGAAAGATGTTCTCGGCGATCGAGAGGTGCGGGATCAGGGCTAGTTCCTGGTGGATGATGACGATGCCCAGGTGTTCGCTATGGTTGATGTCTTTGAATTCGACGACTTTATCGTTGAAAAGGATGTCTCCGGTGTAGGTGCCGTGGGGGTACACCCCGGAGAGAACCTTCATGAGCGTCGACTTGCCGGCGCCGTTCTCGCCGACCAGAGCGTGAATCTCCCCGGAGGCGACTCGGATGTTGACCTTGTCGAGGGCGATGACGCCCGGAAACACCTTGGTGATGTTCTTCATCTCGAGGATGGTAGATGCCATAAAAAATCCTTTGAAAATAAAGGGAGGCCCCTTTCGGAGCCTCCCACCGGTAACTTAGTTCGCCAGTTGTTCAGCGGTGTAGTAGCCGCTGTCGACCAGGACGGTCTTGTAGTTGGTCTTGTCGACCGAGACGGGGACGAGGAGGTACGAGGGAACGATCTTGACGCCATTGTTGTAGGTCTTGGTGTCGTTCACTTCGGCGGCCTTGCCGTTCAACACAGCGTCGACCATGCCCACGGCCTTCTTGGCCAGCTCGCGGGTATCCTTGAACACGGTGTAGGTCTGAATGCCGGCGATGATCGACTTAACCGACGGAACTTCGGCGTCCTGACCGGTGACGATGGGGTAAGGCTGCTTGGGGGTGCCGTAGCCGACGGCCTTCAACGACGACAGGATGCCGATCGAGATTCCATCGTAGGGACTCAACACAGCTGCGACCTTGTCCTTGCTGTAGTTCTTGGTGAGCAGGTTGTCCATCCGAGCCTGGGCGGTAGCGCCGTCCCAGCGAAGGGTGGCGACCTTGTCCATGCCCATCTGGCCGGACTTGACGACCAGCTTCTTGCTGTCGATGTACGGCTTCAGGACCGACATGGCGCCGTCGTAGAAGAAGTAAGCGTTGTTGTCGTCGGGGGAACCGCCGAACAGTTCGATGTTGAAGGGACCCTTTCCGTCCTTGAGGCCGAGACCGGCCTCAATCTGGGAAGCCTGGATCACGCCGACCTGGAAGTTGTCAAACGTGGCGTAGTAATCGACGTTCGGGGTCTTCTTGATCAGGCGGTCGTAGGCAACGACGGGGATCTTCGCGTCGGCGGCCTTCTGGAGGACCGAGGACAACGACTCGCCGTCGATGGCGGCGACCACGAGAGCGGCGTCACCCTTGGTGATCATGTTCTCGAGCTGGGACAGTTGGTTCTCCACGACGTCTTCGGCGTACTGAAGGTCGGTCTTGTAACCGAGGGCTTCGAAGGCCTTGACCATGTTGGCACCGTCGGCGATCCAACGGGCGGACGATTTGGTGGGCATCGAGATGCCGATGGTCTTCACGGCGGGCTTGGCGGGCGCACAGGCCACCAGTCCGAGGGCCAGGACTGCAGCCGCGAGGGCTACGAGGGCTTTCTTCATACAGTTCTCCTTATCTGACCCCTCCCGGGGTCGTTGTTGGGGATCGATGGATGAGGATAATCCCAGTGTTAACGAACACGCCACCCGCTGATTTCCACACTTATTAGCACGAATCGGGGATAGGTGCGTTGCCTCGGAACCCGAACGCCGCCCGAGGGAGGATCCTTAACCAAGCGCGGGTACTGGCCTGTTGGCCCTCAACGAGCGGCCCAGTCAAGCGAAGAGTTTCCCTTTGGGGATCGTGAACGGGATTCGCCGGGGAACGACCGACCGAAGGACATCTTCGCGAAGGAGGTGGGGGCCAACGTAGAGCTGGAAAGAATGTGAAAAAAAAAACGGCGGACCCGCGTCCGCCGTTTTTCTACGAGCAACGTTTCTTATTGCTTGAAGAGGGCGGAATAGTAGAAGGGGGAGAAGTTGATGCTAAGGTTGTACGTGCTGGCGTTCGTATCCGGGTTGACCGTCGAGCTAGGATAGAGGATCTGCTGACCGGTGGGCAAGGGAGGTGCGGTGGTGGTGGTGGTGGCCACAACGCCGGCCGTCGTGTAAGTGTAGGCTACCGTGCTTGCCGAGGTGAAGTTCAGTTGAAGCTGCTCGGAGTTGAGGGCCGAGGAGGCCGCGACGACGCCCCAAGTGCCAGAATACGTCAACACCGCGGTGGTTTTTCCGGCGAGGCCCGACACCACGTAGGTCACGGGGTAGAGGGCCGCACCGTTGTACGCGGTGCTGGAAGTGGTTCCAATCGAGTAGGACGACGAAGGAATGGAGTACGAACCATAGAGATTGTTGGAAACCCCATTGAGAAAGAAAAAGGGTGTAGTGTAGCTCGGGCTCTGGATATAGCTCTTGTATGTCCCCGTGGTAGGCAACGCAGGAGCATTCAGCGAAGCGGTACTGGTCGACCAATAGTAGTTATCTTGAATGTAGCTCTTGCCAAAATTGGCCCCATTGGCGCTGGTGCTCGTGAGCGTGAAGGTCTTGTCGGCGTTGAGGACCAACGTGTTGACCGTGGTGGTCAGGGTGTACGACTTCTGGGTTGTGGTCGATGTCGTAGCGCTGATCGTTGTGGTGTTTTCCGTGATCGAGGAACCCACCGAACCCGAAGTGGTCGTGGTCCAGGTGGAGCCGGACCAGGCGGGGTTGGAAATGGCCAACTGGTTCTTCACTGCCGTAGCGATGTCGCCGGTACTCGCCGGTTGCTGGCAAGACACCAAGCCTAATAACATAATCAGAGTCCCAATTGATAATCCTTGAATCAATCTCATTACAGACCTCCTTGGTCGAGGTTACCCTAGCACAAGGGTCATCGTCTGTGAATATGAATGCTACAAAAATACAATATTTATTTTTTAATATGACAATTTTGCTAATGCATTCACAGGGCTCCGGGACGAGACGCTGCGTCAGGAGGTGTACCCAGGGAGGGGGGTCCCTTCAACAAATCCGAGTTCCGTCAAATTTTCTACGTCTAAACAACTTTTTATTTAAATAATTCGAACCAATATTGTTGTTGACTCTCCTCCGTGGTAACCTGTCCGCACACCGATACCCTAAGGAAGAATCTGTATGACTCGATCCTCTCTTGCCCTTCTTCTCGGCCTGTTGTCCCTGTTTGCGGCCTGCCAGGCACCCACCAGCAGTGCGAGCACCCCCGCCCCCACCCCCCTCTTCGCGCCCTCGTCTGTCGTCTTTGCGGGCAACGCCCAGGCCTCCTTGACCTGGGTTTCCCCGTCGGGCGCCACCAGTTGCAACCTCTATTGGTCCACGACCCCGGGAGTCACCGTGGCTTCGGCCACCAAAGTCACCTCGGTGACCAGCCCCTACAACCTCACGGGGCTCACCAACGGCTCGACCTACTATTATGTTCTGACCAGCGTGGGAGCTACGGGGGAATCCACACCCTCTTCCGAGTCTTCCTTCACCCCTGTCCAGCTGTCGGCGGCCAACCTCACCGGGGTCTGGAAGCAGACCCTGCCGGTAACCACCACCAGACTGAGTGGAACCCTGTTCATTGTCTCGGCGAAGGTCTACTCCGATCAGACCTACACTTTCACTGCCACCACCTACCAAAGCATCGTGGGATCCACCTACGTCCCGGACCAGTATCTTTCCGGCGGCCCGAGCACGAGCTACGGCTCCAGCGGATCCTCGGGCACCTACACCGTCACTGGGGACCAGATCACCTTGGTCGAGACGAGCTTCGGGTCGGCAAGCTCGATTTCCCAGATCCCCACCCTGGTTTGGACGAGCCGCGGCACCAACACCGTCACGACCACCAGGACCCCCGTCATCTTTTCGGGATCGTACCTTTACGGCCTCAACGACAACAGCACCGCCAAGGCCCAACCCGGCGTCTCCGGCCTCGTCGGAACCTGGTACAACGACTACAGCAACAACAGCGTCGCTTCCACTCCTTCCTACCAGCGCCGGGCGCTCACCTTCGACGGCACCACGTTCCAAGACCTCAGATACTCCGGAACCAGTGCCACGTTCACCACCCCGTCCTCGACGTCGACCTACACCTACACCGACTCGGGGACCGGGAAGCTGACGTACGGCTCCTCGACGAGCGCCTCGGTGACGTCTGCGTTCGTCCTGATCAACGGATCCATCATTCTGGGCAGCGGCAACGCGCTTTTGGGGCTGGCCAAGCAGTAGCGTTTCTTCCCAGCGACTCCGTCTAGCCAAACGGACTCGCTTGTGGATGAATGGATCATCGTCCCCAAAGGAGTTGTCCATGAAGGCCTTGTCGTCGCTTCTTCTCTTGGTTCTGTCGGTGTGCTCGTGTTCCAGCCCCACCGCATCGAGTTCCACCCCTCAACCCCCTCCGACCACGGTTTCAGGGGCAGTCGTCACCACGTTGGCCGGTTCGACCGCCAGTGGGTCCTCCGACGGGACAGGCACCCTGGCCCGATTCAACAACCCCTTTGGGGTGGCGACCGACGGAACAAACCTCTTCGTGGCCGATACCCACAACAACATGATCCGCCAAGTCGTGATCCAAACGGGGGTGGTGACCACTCTCGCCGGTTCGACCACCAGCGGATCGTCCAACGGGGCGGGGGCGTCCGCCGGATTCAACACCCCGGAGGGCGTGGCAACCGACGGGACCACGCTTTATGTAGCGGACACGTACAATAACATGATCCGCCAGGTCGTCATTCAAACAGGAGTGGTGACCACTTTGGCCGGTTCCACCACCAGCGGAACCGCCGACGGCACAGGTGTCGCGGCCCGTTTCAACCTGCCCAGCGGTCTGGCCACCGATGGGACAAACCTCTACATCGCCGATTTTGGCAACCACTTGATTCGAAAGCTGGTGATCAACACGGGAGTGGTCACGACTCTCGCCGGGTCGACCAGTGGATCGGCCAACGGGACAGGTACTGCCGCGAGCTTCAATCTGCCGGCCGGTTTGGCCACCGACGGCACCAACCTCTACATCGCGGATTCCGGCAACCACATGATCCGCAAGCTGGTGCTCGGCACGGGGTTGGTGAGCACGCTGGCAGGGTCAACCAACGGGGGATCGGTCAACGGAACCGGGACGGCGGCTCGGTTCGCCGATCCGTCGGGAGTGGCTACCGACGGGACCAACCTCTACGTTGCCGACACCTTGAACTGCCTGATCCGCAAGGTGGTGATCAGCACCGCCGTCGTGTCGACCTGGGCTGGGTCGACCACCACGGGGTCGGCGAACGGCACAGGTTCGACGGCTGGTTTTTACCAGCCCCAGGCCGTGGCGATGAACGCCAACGCGCCGACGCGGTTGTTTGTGGCAGACACCTTCAACAACCTGATCCGGTTGATTCAATAGCCCGAAGGGCCCGCTCCCGGACGACAGCACCCGAGGTGGTGAGCGTCGGTTCCTTGGCATGGGTCATCGCGTCAACACATCGTGGCTGGTGACCAAACGACGGGAAACGCCTCGGTCCTCGAGCGACCGGACCATGTCGCTTCTGAGGAGGGGCCCCAGGTCGGTGGGGCTTCGAACCACGCAGGCCAGCGTACCGCTCTTGAGCGCCGCCAACGCCTCGGCCCCTCCGCCCACCCCGGCCACCAGAACCTTCTGCGCGATCGAACGGCTCCTGAGGGCCTCGGCAGCCCCCAGCGCCAGTTCGTCGGAATGGGCGAAAACCCCGTCGAACGAGAGTCCCTCGTCGCAGGCCCTGAGCACGGTCTCCCGGCCGGCTTGGAAAGTTCCGTCTGTGGCGACCACTTCCGTCACGAGGCCGCTTCCCCGCTCGGCGACACCCTGAACCAACCCCGCAGACCGGTCGGCGGTGCCGGCGGACCGGGAAGGACCCGTGATTTCCAGGATCCGCCTGACCCCTTCTCCGGCGAGCCATCGCCCGACCCGACGGCCTTCTTCTCCGGGGTCGGGTCCCAAGGCCAACGTCCAGCCGCTGTCGTCGCCGGGTCCGGGTTGGGGTCCGAGACGAAACAGGGGAAGTCCCCGGCTCCGGGCGGCCGCCTCGACGGTCTGGCGACGCACCACGTCGACGGGGCCCCGGTCCGAGGCGTCGACCACCACCGCGTCGAGGCCGGGGGGAAGGGCCCCTTCGACTCCTGTCAAAACGGTCAGGGTCCAGTCACCCGCCTTGAGCGCCTTTTCCACAGACGCCCGAAGCCTCACTCGCCAACCGTCGTCCCCGGACGATGGGAAGAACGCCACGGCCCGGGGTTGGGGCCCGAGGCTTCTTCCCAACACGGGAACGGCCCTGGCCTCGAGCGCCTGCCGGGTCAGAAACTGGGTCCCCAAAATGACTTTCTTGGGTTGCTCTCCTTCATGGCGCAAGAGGGCGAGCGCGAATTCAACGGCCTCCTGCCCTCCGGTGGGGGAGAGGAACGTGCCGTCGAGGATGCCCGACCGGAGGAGTTCCAGCCCGCCCCGGGGTCCAGGGAGGCCGTCGACCCCCAGGAACGTGATCTTCTTGGAAAGACCCAACTTCTCGGCGGCCATCCAGGCACCGTAGGCCATCGCGTCGTTGTGGGCGAAGATAACCCGGGGTGGTGCGTCGACCTTGAGCCTGTCGAGGACCGAGTCCTCGGCGCCGTCCCGGAGCCAATTGGCCAGCACGGGGGTCTGGAGCCGGATCAAAGGGTTTTGAGCGATCTCCTGGCGGAATCCCTGGGCCCGCTCGAGGGTCGGCGGCGAGCCGCTCCTGCCCAAGACCTCCAGCACCTCGCCTCCGGACTCGCGCAAGGTCTTGGCGACGAAACGCCCCGCCTCCTGGCCGATCCTGGCGTTGTCGGGACCGATGAACAGCGTGTAGTCGTAGTTCGCCACCGACCGGTTCAGAACGATGACGGGGATGGACTGGAAGACTCGGGTCACCGTCGGGGTCAGCGCCTCCGATTCGAGCGGCGAGATGATCAGGAGGTCGACCCCCAACCCCTCGAACTTCTCCACATCGCCGATCTGTTTCCCCAGAGAATCGGAGGCATCGGCGACGATGATCCTCAACTCGGGGTGCAGGCCCGCCTGGCGGCGGATCTCGTCGGTCATGCTAATCCGCCACGGCTCGCTCAGGTTGGCCTGGCTGACGCCGATGAGGAATTTCACCGGAGGTTCGGCCGGGGTGCACGACGCGAGGATGGCCACGATCGCCCCAACCCACCGCACGTTCATGCCTCACCCTCCCGACCCGGGTCGCCAGTTCGCCACGCTTTCGGAGTTTTCCCCGTGACGGTCTTGAAGTGGCGGCAAAAGTAGTTCTGGTCACGGTAGCCGACCCGGTCGGCCACTTCGGCGATCCTCAGCCGGGGATCCTCCAGAAGCACCTTGGCCTTGGCCATCCTCAAGTGGCAGAGGAAGTTCACAAACGACCTCCCCGTGGCGGTCTTCAGGAGGCGGCTGAGGTAGTTCGGGGTGATCCTCAGGTGGTCGGCGACGGTTTCCAGGGACAGGTCGGGGTCGCGGTAGTGGGTTTCCAGGAAGGCCTGGGCCCCCTGGACGAGCCCCCCCTCGGCCCTGCCACCGGCCAAGAGTCCGACCAGCAGCGCCCATGCCTCGGGAAGGTCAACCCAGGCTTCGCGATCCAACCCCTCGACGGGGGGAGGCGGGGCCCCCTCCCCCAGGGTCTCGGCCAGCAAGCCGGCCACGGATTTCCATCCCCCCG
>JGI26470J50227_1000919_pt1 | contig 11112 bp, 19 predicted proteins | sample FreactTroBogLake_FD_50227 | JGI IMG/M metagenome (IMG submission 50227) | reverse complement strand
GAGTCATATTATGACAAACACCGAAAAAACTGTTAACGTTACAGCAACAACAAACGTATCCTCTATCCCTTCATTCGACACGCATGCAAGGGTTATCCTTAGCGCTTACAAGGGCTTTGACAAGGCACAAGCTAAGCTAAGCGAAACAATCGCAACATCGATGCAACAACACATTGATGCCTTTGTGGTTAATGTCGGGCGCGATAAAAAAGCATGTGAAATGCTTCGCACATCGATTGTCGATTCTCAAATCGTTATCGATGCCGATGCGCAAGGTTTGATGAATAAGAAAACCTTTGTTGAGTATGCACAAAGCGCCATGCGTGCACTACACTTCAATGTCGAATTCACCCCTACATTGAAAAACAATGCCGATTATAAACTACCTTGGTCTAAAAAGACATCGACAAGCACCGATAAAAAAGCGGGTAAGGTTGAAGTTACTACAATCGAATCGTTATTCGAAACAATGCGCAAAGCAATTAAGCAAACCAGATTATTAAACCTAAGCCTACAAACGGGTTTGTTGATTGATGTTTGCTTAGAGCTTGATGAGAATTTCAAAGAGTAAGGGTAAACCCTAGGGGTTGAAAAACCCCTTCTAATTTTAGACCGCTTCGGCGGTCTTTTTTTGTGCCCAAATTTTGGGCTACATATTTTGGCGTAGCCAAAATATGATAGTAGTTTGACCGCGNANGAGCACGTGCACGAGAGTGAGTGAGAGCAGGCGAGTGAGTNTGACCATGTTACGCTGTAACGCAAATGTTACGCAAAAATAGCAATCTGCGTTACATTAAATTTGAATACTAAAGTTATAGGAAAAGCATCTAATATTAGATGAAACAACAGTAAAAGTAATAAAATAATAATATATAAATATATATGTAACTTTGTAACGCTGAAAAACGACAGAGACCCAAAAATTACCGTGATACTAATCGTAATCGTTAGCGATGGTACGATGATGACAATAGTCATTAGTAGCCCCTGCGCCAGATATTCCCAAAAAACGTCGTCACAAGCCTTTTTTGGAGGGTGAATTTTCCTAAGTCATTGATTTCACATGACACCCAAAAAAGTTACAAGCCCCCAAACTCCCGTAACAAAGTTACAACTGTAATACTTTTCCATCTAATATTAGATGCTTTTGTATCCNCAAACCAACACGCACAACTGTCACGTTACGCACAATTTGACCTCCCATACTAACAACGCTTATAATCATATCACTCATCATTACCACTCTTAACACAAAAAAGGAACTCTGCAATGGAAATCAAAAGCACCCCATTCAACACCATCAGCCTCATGCGATTACTCAAAGACGAGGACATTCAAGCCCATCTCGAACGGCTCATTGATGCAAAAGTCCATCTAATATTAGATGAGCGTGACAAGTCAAAAGCCATAACTGGAACTGCCATCGAACGCTCACGTCAAGTTGAAGAACGCAATATTGCATTGGTTTCTGCCGTCCACAATGGCATGGCTCGTGCAGAGGCAGCTCGACAATTCGGATTATCTTTGCCGAGAGTTCATCAAATCATGGCAATGCACCCAAAGGCAACAACTGTCACAATTCCAAAAATCAAGCCCAAAGAAACACCCGAGCAAAAAGCCGCACGCAGAAAACTACTTGCCGAGTGGGGCGGTGATGAGGAATGGGACGACATCGAAGACCTCATCGAGAACAAAATGTCGGTGCAAATATTCACAGACATCTGGAATGGCGAATCCCCTGCCGACGTAGCCAAACGCTACAACGTCACAGTCAAGCAAGCTGAAAACTGCTACTTCCATGAGGAAAAGAAACGGAAATAAGCTCTCGGGCATCTAATATTAGATGCCTTGGGCGTACCTTTAGGTATGCCTTTATGCTTGTTTTGCGGTCGCCATCTCAGTAAAAAACACTTGACATTGTCAAGCTTTTGTGGTAGAATAGACATATCGACTGGGAGATCGTTCCCAGTCGGCAGGTAGCCTTACACATTGCGCCTTTGCTCTTTAAAAATTTATTAAACATTGTGGTTAGATCTAACAGTATAGATTCAGCATCTAATATTAGATCCCCACTCAACTAAGCCGTCGCTGTCACAAGATAGAAATGCCATAGATGCCAATACGCCAAAAACAAGAGGGCGCTCGATGCCAACGCATCGTTCAATACCCCGAACGGATATATAGATTCTCCCTGCATGAATAGACGTTCCGTAGTCAGTCGGATCATATTGTGGTGTATCAAGTAGTGTGCCGTATCGCACCGAAAGAGATAGCAATATGCAAAGCATACGCATAGTACCTAAATGGGTGCAGTCCTCTGTTTAGAAATGAACATGACTGCTCATGTATTTGTAGATTGCCCATACAAAGCTGATAACAAATACTGGGTTGTGGGACATCTAATATTAGATCTCTAATAAATGATGGATANATCACACCGACAAGCCCTATCGTACCAAAGGGTCAACCCCTGCTTATCTACGGACTAAGCTCATAGCTCATTAACTTAGTGGGCTATGGGGTGCAATCCGCATCAATCCATATCAACCAAAGGAATCATCATGAGCTTTTATTGGAATTACCGCATGGTAAATGTGCCATCTGAAAATGGTGGCGAAGATTGGTATTGTCTCAAAGAGGTTAGCTACGACTCCAAGACACACGAACCTATCGGGTATGGCAATCCCTGTGTAGGTAGCGAGACGCATGAGAGCTGCCTCGAAGTGTTCAAGATGTTTGAGTATGCATCGAAGATGCCCCCATTACAAGAAACGGATTTTGAATGACTCATTATCACAACTTAATTTGCACGCAATGTTATTTCGAGCGTGTACCCCCTGCCCGAGCCAAGCTCGGTTATAGAACGTGCCTCACCTGTGGTGAGACCAATGCCAAGAGCGTGCGACACACCATTGCACCTCTCAACAAGAGCAACTATATGTTGTTCACAGATCCCGAGTTGCTCAAACAACTCAATCCAAAACGTACAACTTAATCTAATATTAGAAGTATGAGGCAAAGCCGAATACTTAATCAAAGGAAACAACAATGAATATGTACACAAAACTAAAACAACATTTGGAGCGCTACGCATACAAGCGTGGTGCGTATGTAGGCGATGCCCCTGCCTGCAAAACACAGAGGTGGCGCAACACATTTCGTGTGGTCAAGCACGACGACCGCATGGTTGTGCGATTGCATAGCACCGACATACTCACGGCATACCCTGATGGTACGTTCGAGATAAACACGAGCGGATACTATGGGTATCAAACAACCACAATCAGACTCAATGATGCGCTCATGATGTTCGCTGATGTGTATATGCGAATGTGCACCATACGCAAGTTCAGTCTCTCACAGAAATGTATGTATGTGGCAGGCACACACTACCGATACTACGACGGCATGAAGTTTGACGAGGGTTGTAATTTACTCACGGACAAAGCGCCATTCGAGCGTAGGGTAGTTGATCGTGCGGAGTCTAAAGAATTGATGGAGGACATCAAGCAGTCAGGCTTTCGTGAAGTGTTTAACATACTGTGGTCGCAAGCTACAACTGAGGACATCAGTAATCATAGTATGTATCGATTGCAAGAGCGCATCACTAACCCTGATTCGAGCAACGATTGGATAGGCATCATTGCCTATTATTCTTTCGGCAAAACTTATTGGACACGATCTCAAAAGCTAGATGCACCTGCCGCATGGTCAAGCATCATGCAAGCGTGTAAGCGGAATATGTACGTCATGTTGCCCACTGACGTATATCAAGTGTAAGTAGGGCGTAAGTGTAATCATCTAATATTAGAAGTATGAGGCAAAGCCGAATGCTTAATCAAAGGAAATCAAAATGAAACAAGTATCAAAAGTAACTCTCAAACAAGCCGCATCATTGGTGCGTAACTGCGGATCATCAAACACATTCATCATGCGAGGTCAACCTGGAATTGGTAAGTCCTCCATGCTTGGACTACTGTCAGAGCAACTGCCTGACTATTTGCCCTGTTATATCGACGTGGCGAATCTTGATCTCGGTGACTTGGGTATGCCAGTCATTGATCGTGAGGCAATGGTGACTAACTATGCACCAAACGCTAGGTTCGGTATATCTAAAAATCAGAATCGTCCAGTTCTTCTAATGTTAGATGAGCTAGGCAAAGCATCAAGACCTGTGCTCAATATGTTGTTGCCTGTTATCTTGGAGCATCGCATTGGCGATGTGCCCCTGCCAACTGGTAGCATTGTGTTTGCGACAACTAATCTTGATACCGATGGAGTGGGCGACAATATCCCTGCCCATGCATACAATCGCATGACCGAGCTAGTCATATCTAATCCGACACCTGATGAATGGTTAGAGTGGGCGGCTGACAATGACATTGCACCCGAGGTCATGGCATTCGTTAAGCAAAATCCCGAGGTGTTCGATTGCTATGCGGACTTGGACATCAAGACAAAGAATCCGTATATCTTTGATCCACGCAACGGCAACACACGAACATTCTGTTCGCATCGTTCAGTAGCCAAGGCATCAAACATCATCAAGCAACGTGATGTGTTGGGTGATGCAACATTGCCTGCGTTGTCAGGCACAATCGGTGCGCCTGCCGCACAGTTGATGAATGCCCTTGTGCATCTAGCCGATCAACTGCCCTTGTTCGAGAACATCGTGAAAGACCCGATCAAGACCAAGATGCCCGATCAAAGTAGTGCAGGTGCGTTGTTCATTCTAGCGTTCATGTTGGCAGGTCGTGTGACCGAAACGACATTGGATGCGGTCATGGACTATGCGGCTCGCATACCATCATTCGAGGCTCATGCTTTGTTCATTACATCTTTGGCATCTAACAAATCCAAAGTAGGCATGGCGTGTCGCAATCGCAAGTTCACACAAGCTGCATCAAAGCTTGGCAAGTACTTCTAATATTAGATGGAGCTTATATGTTAATCATTGAACACCAATCAAACGGCAAGCGCATTGTTAAATTCAAAAAGGACTGGAGTCCTAATCGAATCGGCAAAGCCTACACACCCCCACGAGACACAACCATGTCTAAGGATATGTACAAATTACAGACTGCACTATTGGAGACTAAGAATGGAAAATTTTAATTGGTTCCGATGGTCACTTGTAATTGTGTACATCTCAGCTTTAATTGTTTATTTGTTTGATCTATTTCTTTGGAGACCTTAAATGCCTACTGTTTATGACATCGCAAGACAACTTAAATTACCTGCCGTTGAAGTGCAGGCTCACATTCACCCACAGAACTTGACTTCTCGTATGCGTAACGCAACCAAGCGCTTTATCTTGAATGGGCACAAGGGTGGGTGGTCAAGCAAAGCCAATCGCATTGCCGAAATTATCCGTGGCAACCACGATCTGTCGTGGGTAGCGTTGGGTTATTACACTCACTTCCATGTCAAGCGTGAGTTCACTCCCGACGAGCGTGCCTTGTTGATTGAGATCTTTGAGGCTGACAATGCGCTATACAAGATGAGTAAGAGCAGTATCGATGACAACAACGATAGGGCTTGGGCACTCAAACACGCAGACAGAGAGTTGCAAAGCAACCTAGAGTTGACAAACTCTATTACTGCTAACACTGCTAACGGACTACATCGTGCGTATTTCAAAATCAACTCTGTACATTTTCAGAAAGAGGTAGGCAAGATCTTGATGGGAACAAGATCTGATGAAGAGATCGAACTGACCAAGCAACTTGCGTCCAAGCTCGACGGAGATACACCAATCCCACTTAAGTTAAACATCTAATATTAGATCAAAGGAAAAACAAAATGAACGTACAAGATCGCATCAAGAAGGTGCACATCGATATCATGCAACACAAAAAGTTCTGCTCTTATGCAGGTGTGTTAGCGTGTGGCAAAGTAGAGATCACAAACGCTATTCCATCAGCCGCAACTGATGGGTGGGACGTGATCTACAACCCTCAGTTCATTGAGGGTCATGCGAAGACTGAACAAGAGCTTAGGTTCTTGGTGTTNCATGAGGCAACGCATAAAGCGTATAGACATCTGAGTGTATGGCAATCCCTACACGATGAGAATCCACGCAAGGCTAACATTGCGGCAGATCATTTCGTTAACTTGGCATTGGTAGATATGGACGCTGGCGAAGGGTTCATTCGAATGTTAGATGTTGGTATACAGCCTGACCCCAAGTATCGTGGTATGTCCGTCAAGCAAATCTTTGATGCGCTTGAAGATGAAGAGGGCGGTGATGAGGGTGNCGATGAGGACGGTGGGCTCGATGGTCACGAGTGGGGCAAAGCCAAAGGCAAGCAANCCAAAGAGATCGAAGAGCAAGCCAAAGAGATCGAGCGTGCGATACGTCAAGGCGAGATCATGCGTCGCAAGTTAGCAGGCAAGGGCTCAGGTAATAACGACGGAGCGTTTGGCGACATCTTGAATCCCAAGGTAGATTGGCGCAAGGTATTGCGTGAGTTCGTTCAAGAGGTATGTCAAGGTCGTGATGAGTCCTCATGGAGCAGACCTAATCGCAGGTTCTTGGCTGAAGATGTTTATATGCCCTCCATGCAAGGCATGACCATGAACGAGTTGGTGATCGGGTTCGATACATCAGGCTCATGCTTTGGTGGTAATGAGATGACTAGGTTCGTGTCCGAGATCAAGACCATCATCGAAGATGTCAAGCCTGCCAAGACTCATGTGATCTATTGGGATACTGAGATCGCAGGGCATCAGACATTTGAAGAGGGGCAGTTCGCTGTACAAGATCTAAAGCCTAAAGGTGGTGGCGGTACTGATGGCGCGGTGTTGTTTGATTATTTGCGAACAACTACTATCAGACCGCAAGCAATCATTCAGTTCAGCGATGGTTATGTGGGCGACTGGGGCAAGGCAGATTGTCCTACGATGTGGGCATTGACCTCATCTAATATTAGATGCCCCTATGGAATCACAATCAACTTGGAGGACTGACATGGGATATAGATCTGATGTAAGGGTACACATCTACCCAACTGAAGTACATAGTGCAAGTGTAAATGCAGCCGACGATTATGCTCGGCTCAAGCTCTTGATGAACACTACATTCAAAGAGGTCTATGAAACATGGGAGGGCGACTTCACTTGGCACGACAAGCGTTTCATGCTTGACTTTCTTTGCACCGATGTTAAGTGGTATCAAGGTTACAAAGAGATAGATATGTTTGAGTCGTTGCTTACTGAGATTGCAGAATGTGGATTTCAGTATGAGTTCGTTCGGGTGGGCGAAGAGTCCAACGATATTGAACGTCGTTCAAGCGCTGATTCTAGCTATTATTTAGAAGTCAGCAGGCAAATCATTTCACACTTGGAGTAAACATGAAAGAAGTAACTGCACAAGAACTAAAGGAACTCAGACCGAAAGAGTTTGAGAGGGAATACTATTCGTGGGCTAGTCATCAGGAATACTACCGAGACTACATGGAGGAGGGGTTCAAAGAGAGAGCGCTGGAAGAGGGCATCGACGTGGACTATGTAGAGATGCATCAGTACAACGCCCAGTTCGCAGGGCGAGTGTGGCTTGATCAATTCATGGAGTTCACAGGTCTGCATGAGAAGTACCTTGCTCTGTATGAAGATTCCAAAGCCTGCAAAACATACGTTCGAGTGACGACCGAACGCTACCACATGAGTTACCACGTTGGTTATGCAGGTGGGGACACCCATCCGACAGGAGTCTTTCAGCATCTTGATATGGAAGATTGGTGTGCGCTTGTGAATGAGCAAGTGGAGGAGTGCGACTATCTGACCGAGGTAGAGGATCGATGCAATCAGTTGTGTCGTGATTTGTTCAGAGCAATGGAGCAAGACTACGAAGAGCAAACGAATGTGCGAGCGTTCTTGGAGTATTGTGATTGCAATGAGGTTACGTTTTCAATCGAGGAGGAAGAAGATGAAATTTATAGTTAACATAGAAAATCAAACTATTCTTTTAACATTCGAGCAAATGAACTCTATTGTTAAGATGTTAGAGGGGGCTGAGACGTTGACCAAAAAGTATGTGGGCGACAAGCAAGGCGAAGATGGTACAGCGTATTTAAAACTTATTGAGCAGTACAGTGCAGCCGATTCGTTGGGTGTACACGTTATATCGGACGAGTATTACGAGACAAGAAAGTTAGTAACCAAACTTCACATGGAGAGTAAATGATGAGTAACCCAATCGCAGGAGTAGCAAGAGCAGCAATGCTCGTGGATTTCCAAGTGTCTATCTATTCAGGTAGAAAGCAAGACAAGACGACCCAAGCCGAGGTGACCACGGCAAAGGGCGCCAACTCTAAGAAAGCCGCATCGGTATACAAGTCATTGTTTGCCGAGTGTGCTGAGTTAGATGCAATCACAAAGTTCCAAGCACGAGCAAGGGCAGATCACTACCGCCTGACCAAACCTTGGAATGATTATGGTGCAAGGCTATTGCCAACTGCATTGTTGCAAGAGTACAAGAAAGTAATGAACGCACATCAGAATGAGTTCGACAGACTGGTGCAAGCGTTCTTGCTCAAGTACGACACGTTGGTTGCGGCTATGGCATTTCAACTCGGCACATTGTTTGATCGCAATGAGTACCCAACAAGCGCAGGTGTGGCGCAGAAGTTTCGCATGGAGATTTCGTTCTCACCATTACCCACGGCAGGGGACTTCAGACTCGACATCGAGAGTGAGGTACAGAAAGATCTTATTAAGCAGTATGAGAAACGCATGGAGTCTCAGTTGCAGAATGCGGCACAAGACTCATGGACTCGGTTGCACGAGGCACTCACTAGACTGAGCGACCGCTTGGTGGTGGAAGAGGACGGCACGAAACGTAAGTTTCACGATACGCTGATCACTGGTGCGGTAGACCTGTGCGAGTTACTGACTCACATGAATATCACGCAAGATCCTGCGTTGGAGAAAGCTAGGCGTAAGCTTGAGGAGGTAATATCAGGTGTAACTCCTAAAGAGTTACGAGAAGAAGATGGCACTCGTACATTGACCAAGCAGAAAGTGGACGAGATCTTAGGCGCATTTGATTGGGGTGTAGATGGATCATGAACACAGAGAATATAGATACGAGGAATATGCAGGAATGTATTTCCTCAAGTGTTGGTACAACGGACGAGAGTATATTGAGAGGAAAAACATTGTGGATCAACCAACATGGTTGCGAAACATTCTCGATGTAGCTAAGGTGGCAGGGCTCATACAACAAGTCAAGAGTCCGCCTCCTAACTTTATACTTTGGTTCACGACCGACGACACACGCAACTTAATTGAATTTATAGGATTGGAAAGAACTTCATGAATTATGACCGAATGACTGACGAGGAATTGATAAGGTATGCGGACGGGCAGGGCACGCTCGTTCGTGTGTTGTGTGAAAGGCTTGAGATGAGACTGCGCAACATCGAGGAGTTGGAGCACTTGCTTGGTAGACAACTTGCCAAGCCTNAGCCTGATCCGAGACAGGGCGAATTGTTCATCTAATATTAGATGGGAGAAATAAAATGCCAGACTTAAAGACTGCGCTTGAAACTGCGCTCAAAGATTGGGAATGTGATAGTGCCGACAGTAATCAACCAAAGGAAACAAAAATGAAACCACAAATATTCAAACCAACCAATAACGTAACACGTGAGACGTTTAACTTCATTCAACAAAACAGAGGCTGCTCCAAGGGCGAAGTTGTGCGAGGGTTAGCACAACGTGGGTTCAAGGTTCACTCAGTTACATCTTTGGTCAGTCAGATGGTCAAACAAAACTTTGTGTCTATGGACAGTTCAGGTGGGTTGCATACACTCATACCCGAATATGTACCGCTCAAGAACAACAAAACTAGTAAGTCCAAACAAGTTAAGGCACCTAAAGTCAAAGAGAAAGTATCGCAAGCTCCCGAGTTAGTGCCTGTGCTTGAGATCAAGCATAGTCAGAGTAAATCATGGACTGCCCAAGAGATATTGAACAAACTCAATGTGGTTGAGGCGAAGGCTTTGTACAAAGAACTTACTAAGGTGTTTGAAGAATGATTGATGCTATTGTTTTTATTGCGTTCTTCTGCGCCTTGATTGGCGCAGGGCTCGGGATGTTTTTAATTTGGTTAACATATAAGGCTATGACACATGATTGAATTTACATTGACAGAAATTGTATTGCTTGCGTGGGCTGGAATTGCCACAGGCTTGGCTCTTCATTTCTATGAACAGAACAGAGACACGAGACGATTCGTGACTACTTTGATTGAGAACAAAGGATTGCGTAATGAGTTCTATGACAAGATTGACAAACATATTGAGGAGCATGGAGTATGACCGTATCACATTTACTATCTAAACTTAGCCGACCAATATTGGCTTCACCTGGTATTGCACTCGATTCAGGGCAAAGGGCGCCCAATACTTTGATTGAGCATGCAGACATTAGGTTTGGCGTCATCAAAGCCATGAATGGTTCGATCATTGAGGTGGGTACCTACAAACCAAATATGGCTGGCCCTGATTGGACATACGAGTGCTACATTGTGAAAGACCACGAGTCTCTTGCTGAGGCATTGGCGACAATCATGATGATCAAAGGGGTGAACAAATGACTCGGCAGGAAATCATAGACAAAATATTGGCAAATGAGTGGTGGCCGTTTGACCAAGTTGATCCGACTATACTAGAGGAGATTCAAAAGATGGACAAGCAGCAAGCATTGAACGATTGTGGGGAGGCATTGTTATGACTAAAAAAGAAATGATCAAAGAAAGGGAGTGGATCATCATCCGTTTGCTCTACCTTTTATTGCAAGACCCGTCAAATACAAAAATCAGAGATGTGCGACGCACCATAGATTACCTTAAACAATCTCGAAAGAATCTTTGGAAAGACATGACGCTTATCAATCACGAGCACGCAGTGGAAAAAACTTTTGACGCGCCTGACGTTTTGTTGGCAAGACAAATAACCAAAACAGTTGAGCAAACTTTAGTGGACTTGGTGAGAGAAAATGACTGAACAAGAAATCATAAAAATGGCTAAACAGGCTGGTGGAAGATTTTCTCGAAACCCAGATGAATACGATGTTATGAAAATAACATATTGTGGTCTTGAAGCCTTT
>JGI26470J50227_1000918_pt1 | contig 11112 bp, 14 predicted proteins | sample FreactTroBogLake_FD_50227 | JGI IMG/M metagenome (IMG submission 50227) | reverse complement strand
CTCCCCTTCTTTGCTGTCTTTAATTGATTTAGTATAAATACTATTATGGCATTAGATAACGAGAGCTTCAACAAAGACCTATACGATCTTCTAAAGGTTAGAGGATATCATCCTGTACCACTAGATTCTAAAAATCAAAGAGTAAATGCTCCTCAGGAAGCAGATGTCATTCAGTTTGTCTTCACCAAAGATGGAAAAGAATACGGCAAGTGCTGGATCAGTATAGATAAGGCGAAAAGAATCACCTTATATTATGACAATGAACAAGAAGATAGCCCTAATGATGTGACGCCTGGAGTAGAATACGATGACACTTGGACAGGTCTGCTAAAGAATCTCAAGAAATGGGCGATGAGAAGACAACTAGACTTTGATCTAGAAAACAAAGACCGTCTCGGCGACGACATGCGACAAAGGGAACACTACAAGATGAAAGAGAAACTTGGCGAAGGCTACCATTCAATGGGCAAGAAAGCCAGTTATAATGATGGCGTGCCTAATGTAAAGATCGTGCTACAGCACACCCGTCAGATTGAAGAAGGGGAGCAAAGATTCCGGAATGTCGCCCGCATCTTTGTTGAAAATACAGACGGTGAGAGATTCTTACTCCCGACTACTCGTCCAGGCATCGCAAGAGTCTATGCTAGACATATCGCAGAAGGTGGTACACCATACGATGAGCGCGGAAAGCATATTACATCTCTCGTAGAAGAATATAACCAGATGGCAGGCTTCGTCCGTGCTACCCGTAACGGTCAGTTCAACGAATCAACACAATCACTTGTGAACGAGGGCATTAATCATTATAACAATCTCCGCGAAACACTCAGTAAAATGACAGGTCTCCGTGGATACAACAATTATTTTGAATCCTGGACTCCTGCTCTCATGGAAGATGACGGAGACAACTCTGCTATCAATGAACTATTCGTACAAGAGACTCTAGATCCTCGCATTGAATCAGTCATGCCTATCCTATCTCGCCTTCACAANAAGGTAAACGAGATGCAAGAAGTAAATGAGTTNNCTTCTTGGGCTGACTCCATTGCTAACAATCATCTTGAAGAAGCTTTAAACGACGCTGTTCCGGAACCGTATAAGAAAGCTGAAATGCAAGATTATAAGACGCAAAGAAAGCAGTCTTTAGCTACAAACAATCCTGATCTTGCGAAGGATGAAAAATTAGGCGAAGAGGCAGAGCAAGAGTACATTATAGTTTCTGCTAGTAAACCTGAAGGTATAAAAGTAAGGGCTAGTAGTGAGGAAGAAGCGTTAAAAAAGGGTGCTAGCATATTGGGCGTGACTATTACGCAAGTTGCGGTGCAACCAGCAGGAACCACGACTAGTAAATCTAAATCTTTATACGATCCTTCTTCTGCGAATGATCCTTTAGAAAGAGCTAAACTAAAAGCACATAATAAGAAAAAGTCATCTAGTAACTTTTGGAAAAGTGTTTTAAATCTTCCTGAAGGCGAGGAAAACAAAGAAGAAACACATGATGATCGGCACGGCGGCCCCTATGACCGCGGACAGATGGACAGCTACTATGGTAGGGGATACCAACCTCACTACTACGTAGGTGCTACTCAACAATCTGAACGGGTTGAAAAGGAAAATATGACCCCTGAAGAGATCAAAGCATACAAAGCGGGATACAACAATAACGAAGAACAAGGTGACTTCAAGCAATGGAATGAGGACAAGGATAACGGTCATACCGAAGAAGAAAACGATATGGCTCAAGATAATCTTCGCAAGATGGCAAAGGCTTCTGGTAAGTTGGAAAAGAATGTCAAGAAGATGGGTGATAAGAATAGCCTAGAACCTTGGCAACAACAACTGATCGCCACCGCAGCCGATAAGGTGGATGCTGTATATCACAGTAAAGATGACGATGAACTTGATGAAGAGTTAGAACCTTGGATGGGTAAGGACCTTGAAACTCCTGCGTATCTTCGTAAGAAAGAATATGAACTCAATAAAAGGGATGCAGAAGGAGGCGGCCCTGGTCTTCGTAGAGTCAAGAATGATCCAGACGAAGAGATTGACGAAGATTTGGATGCTAATCAAAAGCGTGTAGGTCAACTTGGTCCAACTGAAAAAGTAGGTCCTAAAGGTGCAGTAGGCAAACTTGTAGGTGCTAATGAGAGCGTTGATTCAGAATTAGCAAGAATCAGAAAACTCTCGGGACTCTAATCCTACATTATATACTTGTATGAGATTAGTATTCTGTCTACCGGGCGATTCCTTCAGCAAGAACTGGCTATGTGCTTGGAATGATACCATCAGATGGCTTTATAAGAACAACATTGACTACGTGACGGTCAATGCATATTCTCCTATAATCTATAATTGCCGTAATTGGTTATTAGGTGCCAAAGGTCCTGCTCCAAAATCCTTCAAGCCGTTCAATGGAATGATAGATTACGATTGGATCATATGGATTGATGGCGATGTTATATGGAAGCCTGAGGATTTGGAACGATTGATAAGTAACAATGATCATAAGATTGTTACCGGATTCTATATACAACATGACAACAATAGTTATGCCCAAGCAATCTCCTTTAGGGTAGAAGAGGTTGATAACAATACCCATCTGCATTGGATTGAAAGAGAACAATTAGATATCAATAGTAATCGTATCAGATTAGGAGCGAGTGGCATGGGATTCATGGCAGTCAAGGCAGGAGTGTTTGAGGCATTAGAATGTCCTTGGTTCAATCCCATTCCACATGAATACGAGAATACTTACCTATCTGAAGATGTTGGATTCTGCTATAAAGCACAACTGTTAGGATATACCATCTGGGGAGATCCAAAGATTCAAGTGAGACATGAAAAAACATGGATGTTGAGCGGTGATACTGCTGCTGGGTATAAGCCTGAATCATTGATATTAAATCTGGATCCAATACGATGATGCATCCTCCTAAATTCTTATTCTTAGATACGAATCTACAATGTAATCTTAAATGCAAAACCTGCATGTATTGGACAAGGGATGAGATTGTCCAGCCTTCTCATATAACAGTTGAACAACGCAACGAGATAATCAATGAGTTCTATCAATTGAATCCAAATGGTTCTGTTGTCATATGCGGAGGCGAAGCGATGATGAACCCTGAACGATATTGGCCTATCACAAGACAATGCCGATCTTTAGGATTAGGATGTCTGTCAGTCATGAACGGTACGATGGTGACCGATCTAAGCGTAGCAAAGAGATTGATCACGGAAGGTCCAACTGAGATCACGATATCACTAAACAGTTATAGACCTGAGGTCCATGATTCCTCTAGGGGTGTTGTGGGATCATTCGCCGCAGCAACAAATGCGATCAGATTGCTACTAGAAGCAAGGACGATATTAAACAAAAAAACACCTATCTATGCGATGTCTGTCATGTATGAAGATAACTATCGGGACTTAGATCAGTTCTATGACTTCGTGTTGAATGATCTAAAGGCTGACAAGTTAAAACTCAATTGGTTGCAGCCCGTATTTGGTACACTGATAGATAAACAAGGTAAGAATAGGTCTGATAAGTTCTACGAGAACAATGTCATACGGGATCATGTTGGGCTGAAAAAGATACTACATGATTGTAACGAGAAATATAAACTAGGATTAGATCCTGAATATATTGACACTGTAGAGATGTATCATGACAGTGTTCACAACAACCAAGATGCCCTATTAGGATGGGATGGCAGCGGTACCACAAAACTCATCTGTAATAGTTTCAACAGGAACATAATGGTGGATATGGATGGTGTCGCAAGACTGTGTTTCTCACACAAGTTTCCTGGATATAAACTCACTAACAGGGGAGACCTGCGAATGTTCTGGTATGGTACTGACAATCTTAGAGAAGTCATGTCACAGTGTACTCAATATTGCGGAATAAGCCATAGTGTTCGCAGGGTGAATGCTACATTAAAATACCCAAAATCAGCGTAAAAACATCTGTTTACCCATTCGCATGATAAATACATTGACACAGGAAGCAATATACATTATATTGAAGACTGTGTTAGTTGTCTCCTGACAGCGAAACATAAAACACATATTAAAGCTCAACTTAGGCACATTTAAAAGGAGAAAAACAAAATGGCATCACTTCAAGAAATCCGGGCCCGTATCTCGGCGACCGAAAATAAGAACCAAGATCGCGGTTCTAATACACAATCTGACAATGCAATCTACGCACATTGGAATATGGATGAGGGTGCTGCTGCATCTGTTCGTTTCCTTCCAGATGCTAATTCCAGTAATACATTCTTCTGGGTTGAACGCAACATGATCAAGTTGCCGTTCAATGGGGTCAAGGGTGACTCTAATTCCAAACAACTCACTGTTCAGGTTCCTTGCGTAGAGATGTATGGGGATAACTGCCCCATTCTCGCAGAAGTCCGCCCTTGGTATAAGGATGACACGCTGAAGGATATGGCTAACAAGTATTGGAAGAAGCGTACTTACATCTTCCAAGGATTTGTACGGCAGAATCCTATCGGCAATGATACGACTCCTGCGAATCCTATTCGTCGTTTTATTATCTCTCCGCAAATCTTCACGATCATCAAGTCTTCGCTTATGGATCCTGAGATGGAAGAGTTGCCAACCGATTATATGCGTGGTCTTGACTTCAACATCAAGAAGTCTGCTAAGGGAGGCTATGCTGACTATTCTACTTCTACTTGGGCCCGTAAGGAATCGGCATTGACTGAGGTCGAGCAAGCTGCTATTGAAGCACACGGTCTGTTTAATCTAGCAGATTTCCTACCTAAGAAGCCATCTGAAGCTGAACTCCGTATCATCAAGGAAATGTTTGAAGCTTCGGTTGATGGTCGTCCTTACGACAACGACAAGTGGGGTGCTTACTATCGTCCTTACGGACTTGAAGCCCCTGCTGGTGCAGCAACGGCTAAACAATCGGTGACTGCTGAAACCAGCGCCCCCGTAGTTGCATCTCCTATCGTTGACGAAGATGACGCTGTTCCCTTTGATGTAGATCCCGTTGTTGTTCCCAAATCAACATCGACCGACAAGGCGCAGGACATCTTGAAGATGATCCGGGAAAGGCAATCCAAATAGGATTGTCCTAATGATCGGGGGCTAATAACCCCCGATCATGTATGGGAGAAAAAACATGACCATGCCAGATGAAAGATATCGGGCTCTAAAACAGAGCAAGAAACTCTTGGAAGAACTATGCGATCCAGGCAAGACTCCAAGGGTTCCAAGCATCATCCGTGACCGTGCAAGGGGTATTCTGCGTCACTATCCGATGGACGTTGATCTAGATAATCTTGCTGAACAATGTCCCGAACTGCTTGAAAAAATATCTTACAATGATAAGATGAAACAAATCGTTAGATAAGGAAATAATATGGCGAAGCCCTTCGATGTAAGTAGGTTTAGGAAAGATATTACTAAGGCTATTGATGGTCTTAGTATCGGGTTCAATGACCCAACAGATTGGATTAGTACAGGTAACTATGCACTCAACTATCGTATTAGCAGTGATTTTAATAAAGGCATTCCTCTTGGTAAGGTTACTGTCTTTGCTGGAGAATCAGGAGCAGGAAAATCATTTATCTGCTCCGGTAATCTGGTTCGCAATGCCCAAGAGCAAGGCATCTTTGTTGTTCTAATTGATTCAGAGAATGCTTTGGATGAATCTTGGCTACACGCTTTGGGTGTTGACACAAGCGAAAGCAAGTTGCTGAAACTCAATATGGCAATGATTGATGACGTTGGTAAGACTATCAGCGAATTCATGAAGGGTTATAAGGCTATGGCAGAAGAAGACCGTCCTAAGGTGTTGTTCGTCGTTGATAGCCTCGGTATGTTGCTCACTCCAACTGATGTTAATCAGTTTGAAGCAGGTGATATGAAGGGCGACATGGGTCGCAAGCCTAAGGCACTGACTGCTCTTGTTCGTAACTGTGTCAACATGTTCGGTTCATACAATGTAGGTCTTGTTGCGACTAATCATACATACGCATCTCAAGACATGTTTGACCCTGATGACAAGATCAGTGGTGGTCAAGGATTTGTCTACGCATCTTCTATCGTAGTTGCGATGAAGAAGCTAAAGCTCAAGGAAGATGAAGACGGTAACAAGATCAGCGAAGTGCGTGGTATTCGTGCTGCGTGCAAGGTGATGAAGACCCGTTACGGTAAACCTTTTGAATCAGTTCAAGTCAAGATTCCATATGAGACAGGTATGAATCCCTATTCAGGTTTGCTTGATATGTTTGAGGCTATGGAACTTCTCAAGAAGGAAGGCAATTCCCTCGTATATAATTGCGTTGATGGCACGATCATCAAGAAGTTCCGCAAGGGTTGGGAACGCAATGATGAAGGCTGTCTTGATCGTGTGATGTTGGAATTCACTAAAAAGCCTCGTGCTAGTCTAAATATTGCTAATCCAGAAGAAGAGGAAGTCATGGAATGAGTCTAGCACTGGTTAATGAAATTTGGAAAGTATTAAAGCCCAGCATTGAAACAGGTGATATCGGTTCTGCTGCTGAGACGCTTGTCAATTATCTGGTTGATGAGGCTTACTCTCCGGCTGAAATTAAGCAAGTGTTTAGGCTAGATTCCGACGTAAAAGGCGCACTATCTTATTATCTGGAAACTCCTGAATGGGGTGTTCAAGATGATGAGGAAGAGGAAGACGATTACTATGATGAAGAAGATTACTAATGACATGGTACAGCCGGATTACTCAGGACTTGAGCGTATTACCGGACTTCATCTCACACTACGAAAATGAAATCATTTCTGCAAAAGCAGATGTGAAGGTGTATGGTAATGTAGAAAAGAATATTGCTGCATTACCGGGAATCACAGAGTATCGCTTCAACCAACTACAAGAGGTCGAAGCGGTACTCAACTTCCTTAATATACAACTGCGACAGATTCGTAGGAAACATTTCCAAAAGTATCTTGAAGGATATGCCCGTGCATTGACCTCGCGTGATGCTGAGAAATATGTTGACGGCGAACAAGAGGTCATTGATTTTGAAGTCATCATCAATGATGTTGCTCTCATGAGAAATAAGTATCTAGGAATTATGAAGGGACTTGACTCTAAAAACTTTATGCTAGGGCATGTGGTTAGATTAAGGACTGCCGGCATGGAAGACGTGACAATAGGATAATGTAATATGGCAATTGATAAAGCATACGTAGTTGGGTATGGTTTAGTAGATGCTTTAGGAAACAATCCAAAAGATTGCTTTCGTCATATGCTAGATGACCTTGACTACTCTTCGGTTATACAACCAATGAAAGAAGAAAATTTAAAGATTTATCAAGCATACTGTGTTGATGAATCTAGTTTGGTATTACCCGATGGTTGGAATAGCAAAGGAACCACACTGACGCAGAAACTTGCGATGCACTCTGCTAACCAAGCACTAGTGATGGCAAATCTCCCGATTAGTAGTAATGTTGCAGTTATTTTTAGCACTTGCTTAAATGATAGTGAGACCCTTCAAGAGCATTTTCCTAAACTTTTAACCAACAAGCGTATCAACCCTAGAATAGTAGTTAATCGCATTCTAGATATGGCTTGCTGTCACATCGGTAGTTACTGGGGATTTATGGGCGCAAGCACTTCTGTTTTTGCCTCCTGTTCGACTGGTATTTTCTCTATAGATTACGCTATGCGATTGTTGGACGAGTATGATTATGTCGTTTGTGGAAGTGGTGATGTTGGATCGCATAATGTTGCTATGAAAAATTTCATGGCGATCAATGCTCTTGGAAATGACAACAAACCATTTGACGATAACCGTGAAGGGTTCGTTATAGGGAGCGGTGCCGGCGTTTTAATCTTGGCATCATCCCGAACAGTAGAGAAATATGGAGCAACCATTCACGCTACTCTATATCCTGCTGGACTAGCAAGTGATGCGTTTGATCAGACTTCCCCTGCACAAGACGGGCGAGGCGCCAGATTAGCTATGGATAAGGCTTTGCGTAGCGGGATGCATATTGATGCGATTTCTGCACATGCGACTAGCACTCCTGTAGGAGATGTGATTGAATATAATACTATTACTGATTATTTTCAGGATGTTCCTATCTATGCACCTAAGTCTAAGATTGGTCATACATTAGGAGGAGCAGGTATCGTAGAAACAATTTATGCAATTGAATCAATGAAAACTGGCATTATTCCTCATATTCACAATCTTACGAAGGCAACTATGGATGTTCATAATTGTTTGGTGAGAGAGAATATAAAATTTGATGATAAACCTATCCTTAGGACATTGAATAATTCGTTTGGATTTGGCGGCAAGTGTGCTGCCCAAATTATTGAAGTTGATCGGAGAATCTAATGGCTACGAGGGATTACCAAGCAATTAAAAATTTAATATACAATTATGATTTTGGCGCAGCGCCTACCGACGCCCTAGTACCCGAAATCACAGAAGACCTAATTACACTTAGTTGTGTTCAGTATCGTTTAAACAACCAAAGTCTATATAAAACAGCTGCCAGCCCCCTTTGGACTACTGCCAACTGGTACGACGCCAAGGCCAGCGGCATTACAGATGAAGACAGGATTCTTGCACTAGATATCAAGCGTCATTTTTCATCAAAATTAATGGTTTTGACGCTGAAAGGGATTACTTTATCCCAATGGCGTAAGGATTTGCAAAAATTGCTTAATGAAGTTGCTCCTAAAACCCTACGCTTTAACTCTAATTATGTAGGTATGGCCTATAAACTACCTTATTTTTATCATTACGATAAAGAGATAGCTGAAATCTTTGGAGGCGAACATCGCAAAATCACAGGCCAAATTGCAGAGCCTAGGACCAAAGCTTCGTTAAGGTTCATAAAAAGTCTTAGAAATCACCTTAAGGATAAAGATAGGATGATAGAGTACTGGTTTTCAGATGATCGGGACAATCGTGTATTGTTCAAGGTTGATCGCAAAAACTCCTTACTTCCGGTCTGGGATTCTATCATCAAGAAGGAGATTGTTGTTTCGGGATATTTCTATTACCGCAACAGAGATGACCTAGATTTTTACGAAATTAAAAATTGGGAAATTGAAATTTAAATAGGATCAAACGTTTTTTTCGGTTGACATCGGTTACCCATTTGATATACTAGATAATAGAGATTGAACAGAGGAAGTGCGTAGTGACTCTCGGTAAACTCAAAGAACTACTTGAAGTGATGAGCGAAAGCCAACTCAAGAAAGAAGTAGTCATTTACACCAATCAAACGGTCATGAAGGTCAACAGTGTCCGGCTTCTTCGTGATGAAGAATCAGGAAAGATATATCCTGCCTTAATCGCATAAAAACGGTTGACATCGGCAACCTACCCTGCTATTATGAATCATAAGATGAGTTCAAGGAGTCGGACATGGGTTATAAAACTTTTGCTCTTTCTGACGAACTTCGTTCTAAATATCAACCTCGCAAGGGACTTGAAGGTCCTTTCTTCTATCCGAATGGTCGGGTAGCTTATTACGATCCTAAAGAAGGACACTACTGGGATCCGAATACGGATTTCTACCTCTCTCATGAAGAAGCAGCCGACCTACAAAATTCAGTTTTTAACGCGATAAAAGGAAATTAAAATGCGCGAGACTAAGTTTCAGCCTAACGTGAACCAAGGGTACATCCTCACTATTGAAGGTCGTATCGGTAGNTTGAATGCTAACAAGCCTGATGGATATNTTGACGAGATCAAGCGCCTACAAAATGCACATGCAGATGTACTCACACGATTGAGTCCTGAAGAACTCCATGCTCTGCGACTATCACAAAATAAGACGATGACTCCCGAAGAAGAAGCCGTCGCCAAAGCGAGAATGCGGAAGGACATGGACGAAAATCGTGATCGTCCCAGCATCTAGACAGGTGAAGATGTTCTCTACGCGACCTAANATAATTAAANATGCAGATGGCTCCAAAGAATGGTATCTGAATGGCGAACGTCACCGGAAAGATGGACCGGCAATTGAAAGGGCAGATGGCTCCAAATTATGGTATCTGAATGGCGAACGTCACCGGAAAGATGGACCGGCATATGAAGGGGCAGATGGCTCCAAAGAATGGTATCTGAATGGCGAACGACATCGTGAAGATGGGCCGGCAATTGAATACGCAGATGGCTCCAAAGCATGGTATCTGAATGGCAAACGACATCGTGAAGATGGACCGGCAATTGAAAGGGCAGATGGCTCCAAAGAATGGTATCTGAATGGCGAACTTCACCGGAAAGATGGGCCGGCATATGAAGGGGCAGATGGCTCCAAAGAATGGTATCTGAATGGCAAACGACATCGTGAAGATGGGCCGGCATATGAAAAGGCAGATGGCTCCAAAGCATGGTATCTGAATGGCAAACTTCACCGGAAAGATGGGCCGGCAATTGAAAGGGCAGATGGCACCAAAGCATGGTATCTGAATGGCGAACGTCACCGGAAAGATGGACCGGCATATGAAGGGGCAGATGGCACCGAAGAATGGTGGCTGAATGGCAAACGACATCGTGAAGATGGACCGGCATATGAAGGGGCAGATGGCACCGAAGAATGGTGGCTGAATGGCAAACGACATCGTGAAGATGGACCGGCAATTGAATACGCAGATGGCACCGAAGAATGGTGGCTGAATGGCGAAGAAATAGATCAACTCGTCCATTGGGTAACTACAAAAGAAAGACAGATGGCATAAAAAGGTTGACATCATCTGCCCGTTTTGCTATATTGAATCATAGACAGCAACACAGAGAGACACAAATGACCACGATCAATGTGAAGTTTGGTGAGTATCGCAATCAACCTGTCGTAGATCGGCAGTTTACCCTAGTGAAGGGATTTCAGACTGGTAAAAAGGGCAGCTATGTGACCGTGAAGAATGAGGGTCACTTCCCCATCGCTATTAACGAGATTAAGATCAAGGTGAATAACATTTCTGATATTGAATTTGTTGATGGTGAACCAGTTAACGAGATTGTTACCCCTGTAAAGGTCACTGAGTCCGATGAACAGGCCATGGATCGTATCGCTACTCGCTTCAAGATCCTTGATGAGATGGCTGCTGCTTGCATCACCGGCGACATTCGT